>ENA-UOOE01001221-UOOE01001221.1-fermentation-metagenome-genome-assembly--contig:-NODE-1221-length-22280-cov-4.420112_pt1 | contig 22280 bp, 22 predicted proteins | sample MGYA00245776_ERZ724021 | MGnify/ENA primary metagenome ERZ724021 (study PRJEB28704, sample SAMN03018321) | fermentation metagenome | biome: anthropogenic terrestrial biome; feature: soil; material... | reverse complement strand
GATAGATAATTATGATTCTTTTACCTATAATCTATATCAATATATAGGAGAATTGTATAAGGATATAGAGGTAATTAGAAATGATGAGATTTCAGTGGAGGATATAGAGAAATTTGAAAATTTACAGGGTATAGTTATATCTCCAGGTCCGGGAGTACCAGAAGATTCGGGTATATGTATTGAGGTAATAAAAAGGTATGGAAAAGATATACCTATTTTAGGAATATGCCTTGGTCATCAAGCCATAGCCAAGGCATATGGTGGAGATGTAATAAGGGCAAAAGAAATAAAGCATGGTAAAACATCCATGGTAGAGCATGTAGAAAATGAATTATTTAAAGGAATTAAAAGTCCTATTAGGGCTATGAGATATCATTCTTTAATAGTAGATGAAGAATCCATAATTCCTACCCATATTATTAAAATTGCAGAAAGTGATGATGGTGTTTTAATGGGTATAAAGCACAGCTCTTATCCGGTATATGGACTTCAATTTCATCCTGAATCTATATTGACAGAGTGTGGTCATAGTATAATAAAGAATTTTTTACAGGAGGTATGTCATGTTAAGTGAAGCTATGAGAGAAGTTTTGTCAGGTAAGGATTTATCTGAAAGTCAATCTGAAAAGGTTATGCAAAATATAATGAAAGGACAAGAGTCTTCTGCATTAATAGCTGGCTTTTTAATAGCGCTAAAAATGAAGGGAGAATCTATTTCGGAGATAACAGGCTGTGCAAAGGCCATGAGAAACATGGCGGTGCCTGTAAAATTAAAATCAGAATATGCTATTGATACCTGTGGTACTGGCGGTGATGGAGGAAAAACTTTCAATATATCTACTGCAGCAGCTATTATAGCAGCAGCTGCAGGGATAAAAGTAGCTAAACATGGAAATAAAGCTGTATCCAGTAAAAGTGGCAGTGCGGATGTGCTAAAAGAGATGGGAATTAATATAAATTTGGAGAAATGTAAAGTTGAAGATTGCATTGATAATGTGGGTATGGGATTTTTATTTGCTCCAATGTACCATAGTGCTATGAAAAATGTGGCAAGTATTAGAAAGGAACTGGGGGTTAGAACTATATTCAATATATTGGGGCCACTTACCAATCCTGCATTTGTAAAAGGACAGCTTATAGGAGTTTATGATAGAAAACTTTTAGAACCGGTGGCTAAAACTCTTTTAAACTTAGGCTGTGAAAGAGCTATGGTGGTTCATGGAGGGGATGGATTAGATGAAATTACAACTACTACGGTAACTTATGTATGTGAAGTTAAAGATGGAGAAATAAAAAAATATACTTTGTCCCCTGAAGATTTTGGTATAAAAACTACTTTCTACAAAAATATTGCTGGAGGTACAGCTGAGGAAAATGCGGCTATAATAATGGATATATTAAAGGGAAAAACTGGCCCTGAAAGGGATATAGTGGTAATAAATAGTGCAGCTGCAATTTATATAGGCAAAAAGGCGGGGGATTTAAAAGAAGGAATTTTAAGAGCTAATGAAATTATAGACTCTGGAAAAGCTTATGCCAAGTATGAGGAAATTTTAAATTATAGCAATTAAGGCAGGTGTATGGGATGATATTAGATGATATAGTGGATGTAAAGAGAAAGGAACTGGAACTTAAAAAGGAAAGTAAACCTCTAAAAAGTATTATAAATGAAATTAGTAGAATAGATGAACTTGAAATTGGAAATTTTAAAGATGCTCTGATAAAGGACAATATATCCATTATAGGGGAGATAAAAAGGGCATCTCCATCTAAAGGTATAATAGCCCATAAATTTCAGATTGAAGATATATGCAGCATATATGAAACATTGGATATAGACGCTATATCTGTGCTCACTGAGCAGCATTATTTCAAGGGAAAGGATGAGTATTTAAAGAAGGCCAAAGAGTTTATTTCAAAACCTGTGCTGAGAAAAGATTTTATTGTAGATGAATATCAGATATATGAGTCAAAGCTTTTAGGGGCAGATGCCATACTTCTAATAGTAAGGATTTTAAAACAAAATTTAGGTAAGTTTTATAAGATAGCTTCTTCCGTAGGACTTCAATGTATTGTAGAGGTCCATAATAAAAGTGAATTGGATATTGCACTGGAAATAGAACCGGAGATAATTGGAATAAACAATAGAAATCTTGAAAATTTTACTGTGGATTTAAAAAATACAGAAAATTTAATTAATTATATACCGGAGCATACTGCTGTAGTTTCAGAAAGTGGAATAAAAACAAGTATGGATTTTAAATATATAAAAAGTCTTCCTATAAATGGAGTATTAATTGGAGAAGGACTCATGAAAAAAATTGATGATATAAACAGTATTAAAAAATTCATAGACAGTATAAAAATGGATAACTTTCAATAGATAATTGGAGGTGAATACACATTGATTAAAGTAAAGATATGCGGCCTCAGAAGAGAAGAGGATATTAAATGTGTGAATAAATATAAACCGGATTATGTAGGACTTATATTTTCAAAAAGTAAAAGACAGGTAAATTTAGAGCAGGCTAAAATGCTTATAGCAAATTTAGATAGTGGTATTAAAAGTGTAGGAGTCTTTGTAGATGAAACTTTAGAATATGTATACAACACATCAAAAATTTTAGAACTGGATGTAATTCAATTTCATGGCTCAGAAGATGAAGAGTATATGAAGTATTTTAATGAATTTACTATTTGGAAAGCTTTAAAAGTAAAGTGTAGAGAAGATATTTTAAATTTGAACTATAAATACGCAGATGGAATAGTTTTAGACAACAAGACAGCTGGAAGTGGGAAATGCTTTGATTGGGATATTGCAAGAGATATTAAGATTAGGAAGGACTTAATATTGGCAGGAGGCATCAATGAAGAAAATGTTGAAACTGCAGTGAATATAGTTAATCCAAGTATAGTAGATGTTTCTAGCGGTGTTGAAAGCCAGGAATATAAGGATTCAAATAAAATAAAAATGTTTATTGAGAAAGTGAGGAATATTAAGTGAATAAATTATATGAAAATTCAGGAAGATTTGGCAAATTTGGAGGACAATATGTACCTGAAACAGTTATGACTGCACTTATGGAACTTGAAGAAAGTTTTAATGAGGCAAAACAGGACAGTGAATTTATGAAGGAGTACATGTATTATTTGCAAGAGTATTCAGGAAGACCTACTCCACTTTATTATGCAGAGAATCTTACTAAAAATTTAGGCGGTGCAAAGATATATTTAAAGAGAGAAGATTTAAATCATACCGGTGCACACAAGATAAACAACGTATTAGGACAGATACTTCTGGCAAAGAGAATGGGAAAGAAAAAGGTAATAGCAGAAACTGGTGCAGGACAGCATGGAGTGGCAGTGGCTACAGGAGCTGCCATGTTTCAAATGGAATGTGTTATCTATATGGGAGAAGAGGACTGCAGGAGGCAATCTTTAAATGTGCTTAGGATGGAGATATTAGGAGCAAAAGTAGTTCCTGTAAAGTCAGGTACCAAAACTTTAAAAGATGCAGTAAATGAAGCTCTTAGAAAATGGGTGGAAAATATTGAAGATACTTTTTATGTAATGGGATCTGTAGTAGGGCCTCATCCTTATCCAACTATGGTAAGAGATTTTCAAAGGGTGATAGGGGATGAAACTAAGGAGCAGATGTTGAAAAAAGAAGGAAGACTTCCAGATTATATAATAGCATGTGTGGGAGGTGGAAGTAATTCTATGGGTATTTTTTATCCTTTTGTAGAAGATGAATCCGTAAAACTTATAGGAGTTGAGGCAGCTGGGCTGGGAGTAGACACGGACAAACATGCTGCTTCTATGGCTAAAGGCTCTGTAGGAGTACTCCACGGTATGATGACTTATTTGATTCAAGATGATGAAGGACAGATACTTCCTGTATATTCTATATCTGCAGGACTGGATTATCCTGGAGTAGGACCTGAACATGCTTATTTAAAGGATACAGAAAGGGCACATTATACCTATGTTACGGACCAGGAGGCCTTGGAAGCTTTTGCATATTTGAGTAAGCATGAAGGTATAATACCAGCCCTTGAGAGCTCTCATGCACTGGCTTATACTATGAAATTGGCACCTAAACTTACCAGGGAAGAAATAATTGTGGTAAATATTTCTGGACGAGGAGATAAGGATGTAAATACTATTGCAGAGCTTAATATATTTGAGTAAAATTTTATACAATATGGAGGATAGAGATGAATAGAATTGATTTTAAATTTGAAGAATTAAAAAAACAAAATAAAAAAGCACTTATACCTTTTGTAACAGCAGGAGATCCTAGTCTTAAAGCTACAGTTAATATTGTGCTTGAAATGGATAAAAAGGGAGCAGATATAGTAGAAATTGGAGTACCTTACTCTGATCCACTGGCAGATGGTCCTGTTATACAGAGTTCTTCCCAAAGAGCAATAGAAAGAGGGGCTAAAATTAAAAATATTATGGAGACTGTAAAAAAAATAAGGGAAAAGAGTGATATTCCATTAGTGTATCTGGTGTATTATAATTCTATATTTAAATATGGTCTGGAAAAGTTTATATCTGAAGCTTCTGCCTCAGGCATAAATGGAATTATAATACCAGATCTTCCTATAGAAGAAAGGGGAGATATAATGGATATAGCGGGAAAATATGAAGTTCATTTAATACCTCTTGTGGCACCCACTTCAAAAAAAAGAATTAAAGAGATAGCAGGTGGAGGTTCAGGTTTTATATATTGTGTATCTAAAAATGGGGTAACTGGAGTGGGGGAACAAATCAAAACAGATATTAAAGAATATATGGAACTTGTAGGCAGTTATACAAAACTTCCTAAAGCTTTGGGATTTGGAATTTCAGGACCTGACATGGCAAGAGAATTTAAACCTTATTGCGATGGAATAATAATAGGAAGTGCCATAATTGATATTATATATAAATGCAGGGATGAAAAAGAAATATTAAACAAGGTAGGTACATTCATTTCGGAGGTGAAAAAGAGCTTGGAGTAGAGGATTTATTTTTTTTATGTCACTTATAGGTTATAATATATACTAACCTTAAGGTTTTGAATTAGGGTTATTGTATGTATTACGTTTGGGAGTGATATTTTTGGAAGAAAAAAAACAGATTCAGACTAGATTGAGAAGAATAGAAGGACAGATAAAAGGCATTGAGAAGATGATTGAAAGTGATATATGCTGCAGGGATATTTTAATACAAATTGCAGCGGTGAGAGCAGCAGTAAACAAGGTAGGAGGTCTGGTACTTAAAAATTATGCCAAGACCTGCCTGGTGGAAGATGAAAATAATAAAGCTAAAAATGATAATTATAGATGCTTTTTTAGAGACTTTTACTATGTTCTTAAAGTAAACAGTATAAAAACAGAGTGATTAAAGCTGATTGATTTTAAAAAGTTTTCTTCTAAAAAGTGCAGCGGTCTTGAATATGGAAGATACTAAAAATATACCTACAGCTATAGTTCCTGCAATCTCCAGGGTGTTAAGGCCTGTAGACAGTGATTCATTTATATGGCCTTGTATAGATTGAAGCATGGTATTATACATTCCCCACCCTGGAACTAAGGGAATAATTGAATATATTATAAAAGTTGTTGCAGGAGTTTTTAATATTCTGGCCATTATTTCTGAATAGATGGAGGCAAATACTGAAGCTATGAAAAAACACAGTATACTGGAGTAGATTAAATAATGTGAGGAAAGTAGATAAAAAAACCAGGTAAATCCTCCACCTAAGGATGAGAATATTAAATTTTTTCCCCTTACATTTCCAAGTATGCTGAAAGACAAAGTGGCAATTAAGATATATATAGAATTTATTATCATAGAGTCATTCCTCCTATAACAAACCATAATTTTAATACAACTCCTGTGCCTATGGCAATGGCTACAGCTACCAGAAAGGCCTCTATTCCCCTAGAAATACCGGAGATCAAATCCCCTGCAATTGTATCTCTTATGGCGTTCGTTATGGAAAGCCCTGGAACTAAAAGCATAATGGAACTTATTATTATGGTATCTCTGTTAGAACCTATATTGTATTTAATACTTATAAGTGCTATTAGAGCAGCGATAGAGCCGCATAGTATATTTATAAAGAATTCATTTGCCCGAAGAAAATTAAGACTTCTAGAGGTTAAATTTATTAAAAGCCCTATAAAGAATGATACCAGGGAATCTTTTATATTTCCTCCAAAGGCAAGACAAAAAAAAGCGGTAGCTGTTCCTGAAAATAATAAGGTTGCCTTAAAGCTGTAAGGGCTGGAGCATTCAATTTTACATAGTTTGATTTCTACTTTGTATAAAGAATAATTATTATCTTTTATATTTCTTGAAAGGGTATTTACCCTGGATATTTTTTCTAAATTCAATGTTCTATGGCGTACTCTTTTTATTACTGATATGGTTTCACCATATTCATTTGAGGCAGATACTATAATTACATTTAAAGTTACAAAGGCGTCTATGCTGAATATACTATAGCTGTTTCCTATTCTGGTTATGGTTTCTTCTACCCTGTATATTTCAGCTCCACTTTCCAGCATTATTTTTCCAGCATGGGCTGCCAGATTTACTATTTTATCAATATTCATAGTTGGTATTCTCCCTGTACAAAATAAATAATGCAATTATTATATCATAAAATTTGTCTTTGTTATTTATAAAGTATACTTGTGTAAATTGAAGTTATAAAGTAATATGGTAATGAAACTGAATGATTTTAAAACTTATATTTTCAAAGGAGTGAATAGTACATGGATTTTAGCCAATTGAAAAATACTGACAAAGCCGTCTATGGAATAATTGAAGAAGAATGGGAAAGACAAAAAAATGGTATAGAACTTATTGCTTCTGAAAATTTTACCAGTAAAAGTGTAATGGAAGCCATGGGTTCCTTTTTAACGAATAAATATGCGGAAGGATATCCAGGTAAGAGATATTATGGAGGATGTTACATAGTAGATAAGGCAGAAGATTTAGCTAGAGATAGAATGAAAAAGCTTTTTAATGCAGAACATGTGAATGTACAGCCTCATTCTGGCTCTCAGGCAAATATGGCTGTTTATATGTCGGTTTTAAAACCGGGAGATACAGTTCTTGGAATGAGTTTAAATCATGGTGGTCATTTAACTCATGGAAGTAAAGTGAGTTTTTCAGGTAAATTATACAATTTTGTTTCCTATGGATTAAATAGCCACACGGAGATAATTGATTATGATGAAATGAGAGAATTGGCTCTTAAGCACAAGCCTAAGATGATAGTCTCCGGTGCCAGTGCATATCCAAGAAAAATAGATTTTAAGAAGATAAGAGAAATATGTGATGAAGTGGGAGCTTATATGATGGTAGACATAGCCCATATTGCAGGACTGGTTGCTGCAGGCAAACATGAATCTCCAGTACCTTATGCAGATTTTGTTACTACTACTACCCATAAAACATTGAGAGGACCTAGGGGAGGGGCAATAATATGCAAGGAAAAATATGGTGCTGCCCTTGACAAGACCATATTTCCAGGAATACAAGGCGGTCCTTTAATGCATATCATAGCTGCTAAGGCAGTTTGTTTTGGAGAGGCATTAACAGATGAATATAAACAATATATAGAGCAAGTGATAAAAAATGCTAAAGTTTTAGGGGAAGAGCTGGTAAAATATGGATTTAGACTTGTGAGTGGAGGTACTGACAATCATCTTTTGTTAGTAGATCTTACCAATAAAAATATTACAGGAAAGGATACAGAAGAACTTTTAGATAAGGTAAATATAACTGTAAATAAGAATGCTATTCCTTTTGATAAATTAGGACCCAATATCACAAGTGGAATTAGGATAGGTACTCCAGCTGTAACTACCAGAGGATTTAAAGAAGAGGAAATGAAAAAAATAGCTTATCTTATTAATAAAGCAGTGGAAAACAGAGAATCTGACCTGTCAGATATTAAAAAAGAGGTAATAGAATTATGTACAGCTTTTCCTCTCTATAAATAGATTATTTTTTAAATTGTATATTATAAATTATAACTGTCTGCTTTATTGCAGGCAGTACTTTTTTCAATTTAAATTAAAGTTTGGAGTGTATTTATTTTTACAAAGCTAATAATATTCTAGAATATTTATGAATATAATTTATTAAAATAAATATAATGGGGTTGAGCCATGTGATAAAAAAAGGGACTTTTATTGAAGTAAAAATAGTACACTATCATGAGAATAAAAAGATAGCTGATGTGTTTTTAAGAGGCAGTTGCTTAAAAAGCTGTGAAGTAGGAGAATATACAGAAATACTTACTACCACAGGTCACATAGTTAAAGGAATAGTTTCTGAAAATAATTTTTTCTATAGTTATTTAGGTGCAAATAGTAAAAATACACAAGGTATACTTTTTATTAAAGGAAAAAGGTAAGACAATACTACATATTATTCACAAAAAAATATATATATGATATAATGTATGCGAATAATTTTGATGAAAATATAGTAAACGTTCGAAAAAATAATAAAATAAGGAGAAAGTACAATGGGTGTTAAAAGACTGTTTGTAGAGAAAAAGAAGGGATTTGACATAGAAGCTCAAGGACTTCTCAAAGATATTAGAGAAAGTCTCAGTATCCATCATTTAGAAAATGTAAAGGTAGTAAATCGTTATGATATAGAAAATATGAATAATAAGGAGTACGAGGAATCTAAACATATAATATTTTCAGAAAAAACTGTAGATAACATATATGAAGAAGAAATGGATATAGAGGAAAATACGAAAGTCTTTGCAGTGGAATATCTTCCTGGCCAATATGATCAAAGAGCGGATTCTGCATCTCAATGTATTCAAATATTAACTCAAAGTGAAAAAACTCAGGTTGTATCCTCAAAAGTATATATTCTTTATGGGGATATATCTGAGAAGGAATTTATAAAAATAAAAAATTACTGTATAAATCCTGTGGATTCCAGAGAAGCTTCTTTGGATAAATTAGATAGCCTGGAGAGTAAATTAGTTATACCGCAATCTGTGGAAATACTAAATGGATTTATAGAAAAAGATAAGGCAGAACTTGAGGAATTTATAAGAACCAAAGGTCTTGCCATGAGTATAGAAGACTTGATCTTCTGCCAGAGGTATTTTAAAGAAAAAGAGATGAGGGATCCTACTATAACAGAAATAAAAGTAATAGACACATATTGGTCCGATCACTGCAGACATACTACTTTTATGACTGAATTAACTGATGTGTCCATTGAAGATGGAAAATTCTCAACTCCTATAAAAAATACTTATGAAGACTACTTAAAATTAAGAAATAGAATATATGCTGAAAATAAGAAACCTGAATGTCTTATGGATATAGGTACCATTGCCATGAAGAAATTAAGAAAAGATGGAAAACTAAAAGATTTAGATGAATCAGATGAAATAAATGCATGTAGTATAGTTGTAGATGCAGATATAAATGGAAAAAACGAAAAATGGCTTGTAATGTTTAAAAATGAAACTCATAACCATCCAACAGAGATTGAGCCTTTTGGAGGAGCTGCAACCTGTCTTGGAGGGGCAATACGTGATCCACTATCAGGAAGATCCTATGTATATCAGGCCATGAGGGTTACAGGAAGTGGAGATCCTAGAATTAAGGTAGAGGATACATTAAAAGGAAAACTTCCACAGAAAAAAATAACCATAGGAGCAGCAGAAGGATATAGTTCCTATGGAAATCAGATAGGTCTTGCTACTGGAATGGTTTCTGAAATATATGATGAAGGATATGTGGCAAAAAGAATGGAAATAGGTGCAGTTATAGCTGCGGCTCCTTTTGAAAATGTAAAGAGAGAGAAACCTGGTACCTCTGATGTGGTAATACTTTTAGGAGGAAGAACAGGAAGAGACGGCTGCGGTGGAGCTACAGGTTCTTCTAAAAAACACACAGAGTCTTCTATACTTACATCTGGAGCGGAAGTGCAAAAGGGTAATCCTGTTACGGAAAGAAAAATTCAAAGATTGTTTAGGAAACCTGAGGTAAGTAAGTTTATTAAAAGATGTAATGATTTTGGTGCAGGAGGAGTATCTGTAGCTATAGGAGAACTTACGGAAGGACTTGAAATAAATTTAGATTTAGTGCCTAAAAAATATGAAGGTTTAGATGGAACTGAACTTGCCATTTCAGAATCTCAAGAACGTATGGCAGTGGTTGTATCGAAAGAAAATCAGGATAGATTTATAGAATATGCAAGGCAAGAAAATTTAGAGGCAACTAAGGTAGCTGATGTTACAGGAGATAACAGGCTGAAGATGTTCTGGAGAGGGGATGCCATTGTAGATTTAAGCAGAGAATTTTTAGATACCAATGGAGTAAGGGCAGCTGTGAAGGTTAAGGTAAAATCCCCGGATAATAACAGCTATTTTGAAAAAAATGTTTTAAATAAAAAGGATAAAAGTAATCACATAAAAGAGCTGTGGATCAAAACTTTAAAAGATTTAAATGTGTGCAGTCAAAAAGGTCTGGTAGAGAGATTTGACAGCAGCATAGGTGCTTCTACTGTACTTATGCCTTTTGGAGGAAAATATCAGGATACTCCTACAGAAGCTATGGCAGCAAAATTACCTGTATTAAATGGAGAAACCAATACCGCTACAGTAATGAGTTTTGGATATAATCCAGATATTGCTAAATGGAGCCCTTTTCATGGAGCAGTTTATGCAGTAGTGGAGTCTGTAGCTAAAATTGCAGCTTCAGGAGGATCAGTAAATAATATAAAATTGACCTTTCAAGAATATTTTGAAAAGCTTGGTAAAGATCCGCAAAAGTGGGGTAAGCCTTTTTCTGCTTTACTTGGAGCTCTTTATGCCCAAAATGAGTTTGATATAGCAGCCATAGGGGGAAAAGACAGTATGTCCGGGAGTTTTAAGGATATGGATGTTCCACCTACCTTGGTCTCCTTTGCAGTTAGTACAGGAGAAGCTGACAAGATTATATCACCTGAGTTCAAAGGTTATGAAAATTATGTGGTAATTATACCTGTTTCAAGGGATGAATTTTGTATTCCAAATATTAAAAAACTTAAAGAAAATTATAGTATTATAAACAGCATGATAAGAGAAGGCGAAGTGTTGTCCGCCCACACTGTTAAAAGAGGGGGAATATGTGAAGCAGTAAGCAAAATGAGTTTTGGGAATAGAATTGGGATGAAATTTGAAAATAATATAAACACTGAAGAATTATTTTTTCCAGACTACGGTTCTATAATATTAGAGATAGATTCAAAGATAAATATTAAAGAAAAACTTAAAAATATAGATTTTAAACTTATTGGAGTCACACAAAAAAAGCAGTCTATAGAGGTAAATGGAGTAGATATACCTATTTTGGATATGATAAATTCATGGGAGGAAAGTCTTGAAAATATTTTTCCTACCTATGTTCCAGGAGAAAATGAGAAAATAGATGTGGAATATTTCCACAGGGAAAATAAAATTTCTCCAGCTATAAAGGCAGCGGTTCCAAAAGTAGTTATACCTGTATTTCCAGGAACCAATTGTGAATATGATACAGAAAGAGCATTTAAAAAAGCAGGAGCTGAAGTGGAAACTATTATAGTCAAAAATTTAACAGGAACGCAGATAGAAGAATCAGTAGATGCAATTATTAAGGGAATAAACTCTTCCCAGATTATTATGCTTCCTGGAGGATTTAGTGCAGGAGATGAACCAGATGGTTCAGGTAAATTTATTGCCACCTTCTTTAGAAATCCTAGGATAAAAGAGGCCGTAATGGAGTTTTTAAATAAAAGAGATGGCCTTATGCTTGGAATATGCAATGGCTTTCAAGCCCTTATAAAATTAGGACTTGTACCTTTCGGGGAAATAAGGGATATAGATGAATTTTGTCCTACCCTTACCTATAATAAGATAGGAAGACATGTATCCACCATAGTAAACACAAAGGTTATCTCCAATTTATCTCCTTGGTTTAACAATGCAAGGGTAGGAGATGTCTACTCCATAGCAGTTTCCCATGGAGAGGGAAGATTTGTGGTTGGAGATGATATGATTGTCAAACTTAAAAGTAAGGGTCAGATAGCAACACAATATGTAGATCTTCAGGGAAATCCTAGCTGTGATGTTAAATTTAACCCAAATGGCTCCTACTATGCAGTGGAGGGTATAACCAGTCCGGATGGTAGAATACTTGGTAAAATGGGGCATTCAGAAAGAATAGGAGAAAATGTCTTTAAAAATATTCCAGGGGAAAAGGATCAAAAGTTATTTGAGGCAGGAATTAACTATTTTAAGATTTAAATTATTCCTTATATTAAGCGTATATATAAGATGAAGTGTAAAAAGCTTCATCTTTTTAGTATTCCTTATAAAATCCTTATAATTATAAATTATTATGTAATCAAATGAGGAGGACCGTAGGAATGAATAATTTTATTTTAGAAACTAAAAAGCTCTGTAAAAATTTTAAAGGACAAATGGCAGTAAATAATATATCACTTAAGGTCAAGAAAAATTCTATTTATGGATTGCTTGGACCAAATGGAGCAGGAAAGTCCACGACATTAAAGATAATAACTGGAATGCTGAGAGCAAGCAGTGGAGAAATTTTATTTGAAGGTCATAAGTGGAGTAGAAATGATTTGAGAAATGTGGGGGCTTTAATTGAAGGTGCACCACTTTATGGAAATCTTACTGCAAGGGAAAATTTAAAGGTGCGTACAATAGTTTTAGGATTACCTGACAAAAGAATCGATGAAGTACTTGAAATAGTGGATTTAAAGAATACGGGCAAGAAAAGAGCGCATCAATTTTCCATGGGAATGAAGCAAAGGCTTGGCATTGCAATAGCTATCCTAAATAATCCAAAACTTTTAATTTTGGATGAGCCTACTAATGGACTGGACCCTTTTGGTATACAAGAACTTCGTGAGTTAATTCGTTCTTTTCCAGAACATGGAATTACAGTAATACTATCAAGTCATGTACTGAGTGAAGTTGAACAGGTAGTTGATGAAATTGGAATTATTTCAGGTGGAGTTTTAGGATATCAGGGAGGTATGAAAAAGGGAGAAGATCTTGAAAAGTTGTTTATAGAGGTTGCCGGAAAATATAGAAGGGAGGGAGAATAATATGGAAGCTTATTTTAAATCAGAGTATTTAAAGATAAAACATACATTTATGGGAAAACTTATTTTTCTGGCACCGATTTTTGCAATAATTCTTTCATTGATATTAACACCACATTATTTTGAGATAGATAGCTATAATTGGTGGTATGTAATGATTCTTCCAGGAATGGTGTCCTTATTATGTACATTAATTGCTGTCAAAGATAACAAGATGAAAAACATGGCAGTGCTTTCTCTACCAGTAGACCTTAAAAAAGTTTGGATATCAAAAATACTTGTGTGCAGCTTGATGATAATTTTCGCTTCTATAATTCATTTATTTGGATGTTTATTTATTGGCAATATTCTTCATTTTGGAAAGCTTGGAATGATTCCAGCGGCAAGTGTAGTATTAGGAAGTTTGGTTTTAATTATTACTTTTTTATGGCAAATACCTTTTTGTCTGTTTCTTGGAAGTAAAATAGGAATATTTCCCACAATATTAATTAATATTATTGCCTATTTTATGCTAGGAGTAATATTTGCTGTTGAAGATGTGTTGTGGATAATACCATATGCGGTTCCATCCAGGTTAATGTGTCCCATTATAAAGGTTCTTCCAAACGGACTTCCTGCTGTTTCAGGTAATCAGACCTTTAGACCGGAGCTATTATCAGACAGTGTTATTTTACCTGGAATTATGATTACAGTAGTTTTATTTCTTACACTTACAGTTTTAACTGCAAAATGGTATGAAAGACAGGAGGCAAAATAATATGGGTATACTTTTTAAACTCGTAAGGGCGGATTTCCAGAAGATACGCCATACTGCAATAGTATGGATACATATTGTGATTCCAATACTGATTCCAATGCTGTTTTTAGGTTATTATACAAGCTCACCTTCAACTATAGATAATGTTTCAAAGGTAAGCTTGTATATACAAGTTTTAACTATGGGATTTCCATTGATAATTGGTATTGTCTGTGCCATGGTTGTGGAGCAGGAAGCTGATGCAGGAAATTTTCAGGAACTTTTGATGGCAAGACATAAACTTCTTAGTTTTTTTAGTAAGTTAGTTATGCTGCTTATCATGGGAGTGGGATCTCTTACTATTGCTGTTGGCATTCTGGGTTTTGGGTTGGAGTTCCTGATCCATAAAAATGCATTTGATGCTATTTTTTATGGAAAGATAATTTTCATTCTATTGTTCTGTGAAATTTTTTTATACTTGTTACATCTATTATGCAGTTTTATATTTGGAACAGGAGCCTCCATAGGACTTGGAATAGGGGAAAGCTTAATTTCAGCACTCATGCTTACAGGGCTTGGAGATATATTTGGAAAGTGGTTTCCGTGCAGTTGGGGCTCTAGAATACTGGATTCTTATATCAGTCTGAAGATTGACAATGGCAAGAATCTGTTAGTATTAAGTGAATTTCAAATTGTAGTATATATTTGTGTTACATCAACTATTATGTTGTTTTTAATAAGCTTTTTATGGTATAAATATTTTGAGGGAAGAAGTGAAAATTAAGTGGAAGTGATAGTATGGCGAATATACTGGCAATTGATGATGAAGAGGGAATTCTTGAAGTTATAAAAGTAGCACTTTCAAGAGAAGGACACAGGGTTACCACTATTTGTGATTTTTTATCCTTCCCTGTTGAAAGGTGTTTGGATTATGATTTGATTTTACTGGATGTTATGATGCCGGGTATAGACGGGTTCACTCTTTGTAAGAACATTCGTGACCTAGTAGATTGTCCTATTTTGTTCCTGACTGCAAAGACTATGGAGGAAGACATTGTAAAAGGACTCGTCATGGGTGGTGATGACTATATTACGAAGCCATTTGGAATTAATGAACTTCGCTGGAGGGTGGCAGCACATCTTAGAAGGGAACACAGGGAGAAACACAATAGTTTTATTGTATCTGGGGTAAGATTTAAAGTTTCAGCAAAAGAAGTGTTTATAGAAGAAAAACAGGTTTCTCTGACAAAAAGTGAATATGAAATAAGTGAATTCCTTGCTATAAATCATGGGCAGGTGTTTTCAAAGGAAAAAATATATGAGGCTGTATTTGGTTTTGACGGTGAAAGTGACAGTTCAGCTATTGTTGAACATATAAAAAATATAAGGGCGAAGTTTGCAAGGGTGGGCATATCTCCAATTGAAACAGTTTGGGGGATTGGATATAAATGGTCTTAAAAGTTAAGAAAAATTTAAGGGGCATATTTATCAGATATATTATATGTTTTGGTATTGCAGCGATATTACTTATAGTTTTGTATGCTTTTGTATTTTATTTAATGCTTGAAAATAACATTATATTACCTGCTAATTATTCTGAACATAAGATTGAAGGAAACAGAAGTGCAATCTTGAAGGCAGATAAGGTGACTTCCAATTTAATACCTTATGGCTGCAGTTATGGTGTATATAATGAAGATGGTAAGTTGCTTTATGGAAATTTTACGACTAAACAAGCTAAAGAAGCATGGACTGCCATAAAGAATAATCAAAACATTATTTTTGGAGATGGTTATCTTAGTGTATTTCATAGAAAAAAAGACATTTGCATTATTCAATATTCTATCAAGGCACAATTTAAATCACCTTTAATTAGAAAACATTTGGCAAATGTGGAATTGTTAGGAGTAGTTTTACTTTTGATATTATTGGTAGGAGAAGTTGTGCTGCTGGCAGTGGTATTTGGAAAATACCTCTCTAAAGAGATTAAAGTTTTAATTGAAGTTTCAGATAACATAAAGAGAAAGGATCTTGATTTTGAGCCTAAACATTCTGATATTCGTGAAATTGAAGAAGTAATTGATTCTTTAAATGACATGAAAAATGCTTTAAAGGAATCCTTAGAAAAACAGTGGAATATGGAAAAATTAAAGAAAAATCAAATTTCTACATTGGCACATGATATAAAGACACCTCTTACCATAATAAAGGGAAATGCGGAATTAATCAAGGAAATCAGTATTGAAGCAGATAATATGAAATATAATGACTATATTTTAAAAAGCGCAGATGAAATTGAAAAGTACTTGAAACTTCTTATAGATATTACAAAGTCAGAGGATATACTGGTTTTAAAGCAGGGTAAAATAAGGACAGAAGCATTCTTTAGAAAAATTGTAGATAAGGAAAGTGCATTAGCTTCTGAAAAAAATCTTGAGCTTATAAGTGAAGTGGAAAGTGCACCTGAATTTTTTTATGGGGATGAAGAACTTTTATATAGATCTATTATGAATGTGATTTCAAATGCAATTGAGTACTCCCCAGAGTTTGGAAAATTGATTTTGAAAATTTATGGATGTAAAAATGAACTTGAGTTTTCAATTGAAGACAATGGACATGGATTTTCAGAGGAAGAACTGCAATTTGCAGCAGAGCAATTTTATAGGGGAGACAAGAGTAGAATTTCAAAGAACCATTATGGTATGGGACTATTTATTACAAGTTCGTTTATAAAGCTACATGGCGGGGTTATGAAACTATCAAATTCTGAACAAATTGGCGGTGCAAAGGTAGTTTTGGGAATTCCATTATTATCTAAGTCGATAATAGAAGATTAAGGAAATAGATTGTCCGCTAGAATTTGATATAAACAAATTATTGTAATTTATTGTTTATTTTAAATACCTATGGTTATATTATGCTGGGGGGAGATGTGTGGATGACAAAACCTATAATTATGACAGATGCAAGTTGTGATTTGTCAGGTAGTTTTATTACGAAAAGGAAAATCCCTTTTTTGGGTCTAATCTGTAACTTCAAGGGTAAGGATTATGAAGATAGTTTTGGAAAGTCCTTAAGCTATGAAGAATTTTATGAAGGATTGAAAAAAGGCAATTAAATGTATTTTTTCTATTTTTTTATAAATAAAATTTTCTTCCAAACTCAAATTTGATAATTTTTCGATTTTTTGGGATAAAATAAAATACAAATCTACATATATGTTTCAAAATAGTGTATCATTATATTTGTGATACTAATTTAATTGACTTATTCCACTATGTAAGAAAATTAAATCTAAGCCTTATAGTGTGGTTATATAATATCAACCTAGAAAAAACAATATATGGAGGATATTTTTTATGGATGATAGCTTTTTATTTAGAAAATATAGTGATGATGATTTTGAAGATTATAAAAATTTATATAAATCTGTTTATTGTAAAAATATAGATAAAAATTTTTTTAGATGGAAACATAGTATGAATATGTCAATAAATCAAAATCCAATAATATATCTTGTGGTTAATGGAGAAAAAAAAATAATTGGAGCAAGTTCTTTTTTTGTCACTAAGCTTGTTTACAATGGAAATAAATATGATGTAGTACAACTTGGGGATACAATGGTATCAAAGGAATATAGGGGTAAGGGTTTATTTAAAAAGAGTATAGGATTTGCATTAGAAGATTTAAAAAATAGTGGATATAATGGGATTTTTGCATTTGCAAACAGTAACTCTTACCCAGGACTTTTAAAGCTTGGATTTGATAGCCTTTATAAAATAAATCTATATGTAAAGGTTCTTAATTATGAAGCGATGCTTAGGGGGAAGCTGGGCGATAAACCTGGTTTAAATATTATTGGAAAAGTGTTAAACTTTTACACAAAGTTACCTAAGTATAGTGGTGATAAATTTAATATAGAAGAAGCTGATTTGTTACAAAGCAATATTTTGAGCTTCATAAATGAAGCTAACAAGAATTACATACATCTAGATAAAAATAGAGATTATATTAAGTGGAAGTACCTAGATAAACCAGAATGCAGATATGAAACAGTACTTATAAAGAATGAAAAAAGTATCTATGCTGTTTTTGTTATAAGAATTGATAATATTTGTGGAAGAAAATCAGGGAAAATCGTAGAATATTTTTCTAAGGAGAATAAGGAAACAAGTACATACTTCAACTTGATAAGTAACTATTATACTAATAAGGGTCTTGATTATATTGAAATGTGGGATGTAGGAAATGAACATCTAAAAAGGATATTAAAAAAGAATAAATTTATTAAAAGAAAAGTGAAGTTATATTTTATAATTAAGGCATTTAATGAGAAACTAGAATCTATTAATGATTTAAGTCTTTGGAGGATTTGTGGGGGTGATGCTGACACTGCGTAGTTAAACGGAGGAATCATGATGTCATTCAGAAAAATAAAATTAATATTAAAACCATCATACTTGAAAATTTATGATATATTAGGACGTATTTATTTTTATAATTATATACTAAAAAATGCAGAGTTGTTTAAACGAAACAATCAGCTTTGCAGTACACTTATGGGTGAAAATATTCTTATATTTGCTCCACATATTGATGATGATATGATAGGATGTGGCGGAGCTATAATAAAATATTTATCAACAAACAAGAATGTAAGCATATGTTATTTGACAGATAGTGGTGGATTGGGGAGTAAAAGCAGTAGAACCGATATCATAAAGGAAAGAAGAAATGAAGCTTTAACAATAGCATCTTTAATCGGACTTAGAAAGGATAGTCTATTCTTTTTAAATGGCGAGGATGGAAATTTGTATGAAAGTGATATTGAGGATGATATTAAGGATGTTATAAAACTTGTAAAACCGGATACAATTTTTATGCCGTGTCTGCTAGATACACATAAAGATCACTATACTGTATCGGTAAAGTTGTGTAAGTTATATAAGAAGTTTGTCAAATTTTTTAATGGAATCACTATTTATCTTTATGAATCACAAAGTCCAATTACAGAATTTTACTCGAATATTTGTCTTAATATTACAGAAGTCATATCTAATAAAATCCAAATTACAAAGGTTTATAAATCCCAGCCATCCGATTTCAGGTTTATGATAAATCAGAATATGATAAATGGGGCTACCTTTGGTAAGGGTAAGTTTGTGGAAATCTATATAAAGACTAATATGGAAAACTATAGTGCATTTTTTTCTAAATATTACAGTGATTTAGAAAAATATTTAAAAGTAAGGGAAAAGCTAATTCCAAATGGAGATAGTAGGGATTTAATTGCAAGTTATAAAACTAGTAAAGAAAATAAGACATTACTGACAAAGTTAGAAAAAATTCAAATAACCAAATTTATTAGTAATTTGTAGGTTGTGTAGAATAATGTATCTCTTGAATCTCTAACAATTTTGGACAATTTATGAAGTTTTAGATAAAATAAAATTATAAAATTTAAGGAATTAATTCCGTAAAATGCAATAACGTTCAAATTTTGCTTTATAAATCTAAGAAAGTGGTCAACTTTCCTTTTTCTTTATAAATATCTGCAATTTTTTCAGGTGTAATAGCCATTAAATTAGTATGTACCCTTATGGATTTTCCATAGAAATCATGAAATTCAATAACTCTAAATCTATTTTCAGTTTTAGAAGAGTTTTCTCCAAAATAGCAAGTAACATCTTTTATTAATATTGTACCGTACAAAGGTTAGGGGGAACCTAACCTTTGTTAAGTTTACACAAATGCAGTTGGCTCAGTGTGCCAGTGGCGCCACTAGTACCATGCTCTTATAGGGATGTCAAGCTGTTAACTTAATTAGTGATACATAACTTTAAATATTAAATTTATGTGTTGCCATTTTTAATATTAACTGATACAATAACATTAATAATTTAATTTAGTACTACATTGAATTAAAGTAATAAAACAAGGAAGTGATTTCTATGGCTAATTGGAGAAAATATATACCAGAAGGAACGAAGGATATTTTATTTCAAGAATGTAAAAAGAAAGTAGAGATAGAAAATATATTGAGAGAAATTTATATAAATAGTGGATTCTTAGAAGTGAAGTCACCCACTTTAGAATTCTATGATGTATTTAATATAGAAAATTCAACTTTGCCCCAGGAAAAGATATATAAATTAATTGACAATCAAGGTAGAATATTGGCTTTAAGGGCAGACATGACCACCCCTATTGCAAGAATCGTGGGAACTAAGTTAAAAGATGCAGTTTATCCTTTAAGGCTTTGTTATACTTCAAATGTATATAGAGTTAATGAGAGTTTAAATGGCAAGAATAGTGAAATAACTCAATCAGGGGTGGAAGTGATAGGAGTAAAGAATATTAATGCAGATGCAGAAGTGATTATAATGGGAATAACGGCTCTTTTAAATTGTGGACTTGAAAATTTTAAAATAGAGCTTGGCCATGCAGAGATGTTTAAGGCATTGTTGGAAGGTGCAAATCTTGATTATGAAGAGAAAGAAAAGTTGAGAGAAAGCATAGATAGTAAGAATTTCACTGCGTTGAATCAAATTCTTCATGAAAATAAAGATAAGTTTGAAGAAAGTTCTTTGAATATTTTAAAAGAACTTCCAAAGTTATTTGGAGGTATAGAGATAATTGAAAAGGCTTCTTGTCTTACTGATAATAAAAGGGCTATAAAAGCTTTAGAAGATGTTAAAAAGGTATATGAAATTGTAAAGAGTATAGGACTTGGAGAATATCTAGCGGTAGATTTAGGAATGGTGTACCATATAGATTATTATACTGGGATAATATTTAGAGGGTATACTCAGGGGTTTGGAGGAAATATACTAAGTGGAGGAAGATATGATAATTTGATAGCACAATTTGGAGAAAATAAGCCAGCTACGGGATTTGCTATAGATGTAGACGGAATAATTAAATCCCTTCAGACAAATGGAAAGTTTTCTGATAAAAATGATGAAAGAGTACTTGTTTATTACAACAAACAAGATTTCAAAAAGGCATATGAAAGGGCACAAAGCCTTAGAGAGAAAGGAGTAGTTGCAGAAATTACCCATTTTGATGAAGAAAAAGAGGCTAGAGAATATGCATATAACAAAAGCATGAAGTTCTTAAAGATATAAGGTGTTTAAAAGTAAATAATTGATATCTGGTTTGTTGTCTGTTTTTAGATATTTAAAGAAATGGAGAAATTGATATGGATAGTGAAAGAAAAATTAAAATAGCTCTAACTAAAGGAAGAATAGAAAAAGAGGCTGTAAAGATATTCGAGAGAGCTGGCATAGATTGCAGTGAAATTATAAATAAGGGGAGAAAACTTATTTTTCACAATATGGAAAGTAATATAGATTTTGTACTGGTTAAAGCTCCTGATGTGCTTACTTATGTAGAGCATGGGGTAGTGGACATAGGAATAGTTGGAAAAGATACTTTACTTGAACAGGATAAAAACTTTTATGAAGTATTGGATTTGGGATTTGGAAAATGCAAATTTTCATTGGCTGGTCTTAAGAATTCTGATTTTTATTCAGGATATAACAGAAAAAAAATTGCTACTAAATATCCAAATGTAGCAAGGAGTTATTTTAGAAAGCTAGGACAGGATGTAGAAATTATAAAAATAGAAGGTTCTGTGGAGCTGGCACCTATACTAGGGCTTGCAGATGCCATAGTAGATATAGTGGAAACAGGCAGCACCTTAAAAGAAAATGGTCTTGTTATCTATAAAGATATATGCAGTATAAGCGCAAGGATGATAGTTAATATGGCCAGCATGAAAATGAAAAAAGATGAGATAGAGAGAATAATAAATAAGGTGCAAATGCAAATAAATGAAATGGAAAAAGCTGCAAGATAGGAGGAGCACCATGAAAGAAGAAATCATAAGCATTATAAAAGCAAACACAAAAGAGGGGAAAAAATATTTTTATGAACTTAGAAACAAAGAGGAAGAAGCACATAACAATGTAATTTTAGAAGTAAATGAAATACTTGAGCAAGTTAAGAAAAAAGGAGATACCGCACTTATAGAATATACTAATAAATTTGACAGTGATAAGGTGACAAAAGAAAATATACAGGTAACTCAAAGAGAAATAGAAGAGGCTTATAGGTTAGCAGAAGGTGAGTTTATAGAAGCACTAAAGACAGCTTCTGAAAATATAATGTTTTTTCACCAGAAGCAGAAAAGAAATTCCTGGATGATTACAAAAGAAGATGGAATAATACTTGGGCAACAGGTAAGGCCTTTGGAAAAGGTAGGTATATATGTGCCTGGGGGAAGGGCAGCATATCCATCTTCCGTACTTATGAATACTATTCCAGCTAAGGTAGCCGGAGTAGAAGAAATTATCATGGTTACGCCTCCTATGAAAGATGGAACTATAAATCCCAATATTTT
>ENA-UOOE01001220-UOOE01001220.1-fermentation-metagenome-genome-assembly--contig:-NODE-1220-length-22308-cov-5.670247_pt1 | contig 22308 bp, 31 predicted proteins | sample MGYA00245776_ERZ724021 | MGnify/ENA primary metagenome ERZ724021 (study PRJEB28704, sample SAMN03018321) | fermentation metagenome | biome: anthropogenic terrestrial biome; feature: soil; material... | reverse complement strand
AAACCGGTATTTAGTTTGATAGCAGAACATCCTAAAATATTTACAGACCTGTTTTTGGGCATTGGAGCTGCGAAAATAGGCGGTTCCATGTTTAAAGGTGTATTTGATAGCTTCAAGGATATTAAATCAATAATAAAGGAATTTCCTACACTTGATAATGCTTTGAAAACCATGGTTAAAAATGGTGGTGGAGGACTAAAAGGGGTATTAAAATTACCTTTTACAGGTTTAAAAGAAGGATTTGGTATAATAAAAGATACAGCTAAATGGATACCAGGATTATTTAGTATTACAGGCAAGAATATCGTATCCACGTTTAAAGATGGAGGAAATGCTGTAAAAAATTTTGGAAGCTTAATGAAAGGTATACCTAAAAATGTAAGTACGGCTTTTGGAACATTAAAGGGCACGTTAAAAGGAGTCAGTATAGTTAAACCTCTAAAAGATTCATTTAAAGAGTTTAAAAATCTTGGAGTAATGAAAGAATTGCCCAAGACCTTAAATCTGGCATTTAGTCCTTTAAAAAGTGCATTTGGTACAGTAGGTAACTTAGGTAAGGCATTCGGTAGAAATGTGGGAGGTGCATTTAGAACTGTAGGGTCTCTTGCAGCAGGTGCCGGAAAAAACATTTTAAGTTTTGTGAAATTAATACCTAGTGGCTTTAATTCTGTAATTGGTACAGTCAGACTTTGGGTTGGAACATTGGGCAGTCTATTAAAAAGTAAGCTTCTTAGTGTAATAAGGACCGTAGCCTCTGGAATTATGGGTATTATTAGGCCGTTGTTTGCATTTATTGCAGCGAATCCTATAGTATTGATTATAGGAGCAATAATAGGGGCTTGTGTACTTCTCTATGAAGCATGGAAGCATAATTGGGGAGGTATACGTGATAAAACAAAAGCTGTAATAGATGAAATAAAGAAATGGTGGGGAGAATTAAAAGAATTCTTTGCACATCCAATAAAGGGTACTATAAACATACTTAAAAGCATAGGAGATAAAATAACTGGTAAAACGGGCAAAAATGCTCTTGGTACAACGTACTGGGAAGGCGGACCAACGTGGTTGAATGAGTTTGGACCAGAAATAGTTGATCTCCCGTCTGGTAGTAGAATAAACAGCAATAGAGAATCTCTTAGAATGATGCAGCAACCAGTAAATAAAAAGCAGGCAGTACAATGGGGGCAGGATATACCAGGTAGTCTGGCCAAAGGGATAAAGGATAATACTACTGTAGTGACTAATGCTACTACAGTGATGGCCAATGAAATAAAGAAGCTTATACATTTTAGTAAACCTGATAAAGGCCCACTAGCTGATGCAGACACTTACGGTGTTGATATGGTGAAGAATCTTGGATCAGGCATACAAAATAATATAAGGTATGCAACAACACCTACGAACAATATGGCAAGTAGTACTAAGTCAGTTGTTACTGGACTTATACAGCAATGCCCAACAATGGGGCAGCAGGTAGTACAGGAAATTGGATCTGGTATACAATCCAATGTAGGTAATTTAACTGGTATAGTAAAAGAATTGACTAATAAAGTAATAACAGCATTTAGAACCGGGTTTGGAATAAATTCACCGAGTAGAGTTATGTATGAATTATCTAAATTTATTCCTGCTGGAGTTATAAAAGGTATATCTTCTGTAGATATTCAAAAATTCATAAAAAACTGGATTGGAGATATTAGCTCAATGGCCGGCGGTATGAGTGGCAATGTATCTGGATGGCTTACGGCTGCGCTTGGAATAACAGGAACTCCTATGAGCTGGCTTCCTGGCTTACTGCAGTTAGTGAGAAGAGAGTCAGGAGGCAATCCGTTTGCTTACAATGGAATAAGTGTTGGAGGAGAACATGCTACAGGACTTTTACAAATGCTTAGATCTACATTTACAGAGAATATGTTTCCTGGATTAGGGGATATAATGAACCCAATTGCAAATGCTGCCAGTGCTATAAGGTATATAAAGAAAAGATATGGCAGTGTAATGAATATACCTAATCTTTTTGGTGGAAATTACAAAGGTTATGCTGTAGGGCTTACCAGAGTTCCACATGATAATTTCCCGGCGCTCCTGCATGAGGATGAAGAAATTGTGACGGGTAGTAAAGCGAGAGGGAATAAAAACACTGGTAATATAATAATTCAAAAGTTGGCGGATAAAATTGAAGTTAGAAGCGAAAGTGATATAGATAAAATAGTTGATAAACTTTATAAAAAACTAGAGAAGGCAGCTTATAATATGGCATAAGGTGGTGAATGACATGGAATTTTGGTTAAAACAAGATAATGATAATAGTGGATTTCAGCTACCAATAAATCCTCCAAGTTATGAAATAGCTGCATTAATGAATAATGGAACGTTCGATACGGAAATGTCCGGGGAACGTTCCTTTTTGGGTACAGAAAAACTAGAAACATTTGAAATTGATAGTTTCTTTCCCTATGAAAAATATTCATTTTCATTATGTATAGCAAAGGAAGATCCTTATGAGTATGTAGATATAATAAACAAATGGAAAAGGAATAAGTGGCCTGTAAGAGTAATAATTACACAAACTCCTGTAAATTTATTATGTTCTATAGAAGAATTCCACTATGGAGAAGAGGCAGGATCTAGAGATGTTGTTTTCAAACTTATGCTTAGAGAGTATGTGAAAGTAAATGGAATTATAATTCAAGATGCTACTGTAACGACTACGGAATCTACATCATCAAGTTCAGGTGATGCTACTATAAAATTATTACAGCAAAATTTAAATAAATTGAAAATACCCAGTAGTACATTAAATGTAAATGGAATAAATGATTCTACAACAAAAGACGCTGTTAAAAGGTTTCAGTCAATTATGGGACTACAGCAAAATGGAAACTACAATGTTGCTGAAAGTACTGCAATAAATGAAATTTTAAATAAACCAATGTGTGGAATACCATATGTCCATAGATATGCTACTAGGTACATTCAATGGAGGGTTGGTACTAATATAGATGGCATATTTTATACAGCAACTAAAATTGCCGTTATGAAATTTCAGAAAAATAATGGCCTTGCAGTGGACGGAATTGTCGGGCCAAATACATGGGGTAAAATGTTTTAGCTTTAGATGGAGTGATGGAGTGATTAAGAATGACAGCGATAAATATATGGGCTAAATACTATTCAGGAGGATTAAAAAAATATCTTACACAAGATTTGTCGGACTTATTAAAAACTGTGGTATCAAGTTGTGATAAATCTTCAGTGTCACGTAAATTTGATATTACCTATGCATATCCAACTACAGACCCAAATCAGCCGAAATTCCAAGTAGCACCGGGGACATTTATAACGGTATATTTGGATTATAAGGCTGTTTGGTATGGCTTTGTTCATACCAGGGAAATGAATACCCAGGAGCAAACTGTTACATTTACAGCGTATGATTGCTTGATATATTTAATTAGATCTAAAGTAAACTACAATTTTAATAAGGCTGTGGCTGAAAGTTGTGTAGAACAGATATGTAAAGATTTAGGAGTTAAATATAATAAGATTCCAACTACGGGAATCCCTATAACTTTACCGATAGAAGATGAAACAGCATATGAGGCAATCATGCATATATACTATGAGGTTAGTAAAAAAACTGGGAAAAAGTATATCATGTACGCCGACAATAATCAATTGAGTGTAATGGAAAAAGGAGCAATAATTCAAGATAATGTATCAGTCCCAGGGGCAAGAGGAATGTGGACTAGATATCATGCATTGGATCCAAAAGAGAACATGTCAGGCACAATATATAAGGATACAATTGAAAATATGATAAATAGAGTAAAAGCCTATGATGATAAAGGAAAACTTCTCGGAACAGTAGAAAGCAGCTATAATCAAAAATTTTATGGGACGTTTCAATCTACATACACTAAGGAAGAGGATAAAGATTGGAAGACAGAAGCATCAAATCTTCTACATGGCGTTGACAGAGAAATAACTGTAGATGCACTTGGGGATTGGAGATTTAGAACAGGATATGCAGCTTTTATAAATGCTCCATATATAGAGGCTTTGGATAAAAAGATTTTTTATATTGACGGGGATACTCATACATGGAATTTAGAAAGTGGGCTTTATACAATGGAGTTAAATCTGAATTCTGAAAATACCATGGATACCTTGGGGGGAAACTAAATGGCAGATTCATCTTATACCAAAATATTAAAAATGATGCGTAGTCAAGGGGCAAAATATAATCCGCCAGGTATAAAAATTGGAACTGTTATTACGGCTGATCCATTGACAATACAGCTTGGGGATTTACCATTGTATAAAAATAATTTATTTGTTGCTGATTATCTATTGAGTGGATATAAAAGACAGATTAATATTCCATCTATTGATTCAACAGAAATAAGTTTTACGGATGGATTAAAAGAGAATGATCAATTGGCAGTAATAAAAATACAGGAAAAAAAATATTTAATACTATGTAAAGTAGAGGAGTTGTAAGGAATGGGACTACTTCCGGAAATTTATGATGTACCAATGTCTGATTCATTACAAACAGACATAACGAATGATGAACAGGTATCTTTACCACGTGAATATGCATGGGATTTTGAAAAGAATGATTTTCTGCTGAAAGATGGAAAATTTGTTATAGTTGAGGGGATTGAAGCACTGAGAGTTTGGACTTGGAAGGCGTTACACACTCCAAGATTTAGATATGATATATATGATGAAAACTATGGGCATGATATTGAGACTTTGATAGGGAAAAATTTTAGTTATGAACTTATGGAAGCTGAAATAAAGAGATTTGTTACAGAGTGTCTTACTAGAAATGAGTATATAACTGGAATAACTAATTTTAGCATGAAGAAAGTCAATAAGCGTGTAAGTATAAGTTTTACAGAAAAAACAACTTTTGATGATATAGATATAAAAGATATAACAACTGATATTCCAATATAAAGAAGGTGAATTTAATGTTTGATGAATTTACGCAGGAAAGTGAAGAAGATATATTACAAAATATGCAAAATGACGTGGGAACTTCTGTTGATAGTAGTCAGGGTTCCTTTGTTTATGATGTGCAAAAACCTACAGCAAAACAAATTTATAATACAAGAGTTGATTTAAATACAGTTCTTATGTATGCTTTTGTACAAACTGCAGGTGATAAGTTTTTGGATTTAGCAGGGGAAGGACGTGGAGTATCTAGGGTTTTAGGAGAAAAAGCAACAAGCGAAGCCCTATTTAAAGGAAGAGCAGGTACAGTTGTTCCGGCTGGAACTTTAGTACAATCATCTCCTGATATAAGATTCTTAACTATAGATGATGTTATTATTCCAGATGATGGAACTGCTAGTATAGGAATAATAGCTGAAGATATAGGTTCTATTTATAATAACTTACCTGCTAATTCTATAACACAGATTCCAATATCTATACCCGGAATCACATCTGTTACTAATACAATTCCTACTGAGGGAGGAACGGATACTGAAGATGATGATGATTATAGGGTTAGGATTCTTCAACGATTAGCACATCCTCCTTCCAGTGGAAATAAAGATGACTATATAAGATGGGCTGGAGAGATATCTGGAGTAAAAGGTTCTAAAGTAATCCCGTTGGCAAATGGCCCCGGTACAGTGAAAGTAATTGTTTATGGAGATAAAAATCAGCCACTTGATGAAAATATAATTCAAAATGTACAGAATCATATTGACCCGCCTCAACATGGATATGGAGAAGGAACTGCCCCTATAGGTGCAAGTGTGGAAATTGTCACACCAACAACTAAGGTTGTAGATGTTGTTATTAGTGGACTAATTTCAGCTGATATTAATACTGCTAAAATTAATATAGAAAATAATCTAAAAGAATTGTTACTTTCTATAGGACCAGGAGAAACTTTAAAATTGGTTTCAGTAATAGCAACTATAGCAGATACAGATAACACAGATGATTTTTCTACAGTGACTTTAAATGGGATTACAGGCAATATAACTTCGACAGACGAGGAAAAGATTGTACTTGGGAGCGTAGTTTATGAATAATTATGAATATTTTAGTCAGAAAAAGCCTGATTCTATTAAAGATAGTAGTATTTTTGATAAAGTATATGCATCTATTGGAAGACAGTTGGATAAATTGCTACGTGATAAAGAGGATTTAATATTGCAATTAAATCCTCAAACTTGTACTTGGACAATTGATATGTGGGAAGATATGTGTGGTATAGAACATTCATCTCAACCTTTAGATATAAGAAGAGCAACTGTAATTGGAAAGTTATCACAAATATCACCTATAACTACAGCACGGATGGAAAGTATTCTTAAAAATTATGCTGATGATGTTCATATAGATGAATACTTTTCAGAATATCGTTTTGATGTAATATTGAAGACAAAAACAACATTGCACGCTTCAATTGATTATATAATGAACCAGATAGAAGAGCTGAAGCCTTGTCATCTTGCATATCAGTTAATAACTGATTATATATTAAGTATTTTAATTAAGCTTATATTTAATAGATGGTTCAGCGATATTTTAGATAGATGTGGTACCTTCACAACTTATGAAGATGGCTCTAAAGAATCTATAATAGTCACAAAGGGATGGAGTTTTCAGGAGTTTTTAAATACTTATTTTAATAAGTATTTTGCAGATGAATTTATAATGGCATCTACCTCTACATTTGTTGATGAAAATGGATATTCTATTTTAAAAGTAATTAATGAGAACTTTAGTAAATATTTTTCAGATAATCTTATGAAAGCATCAGAGGATACTTTTATCGAAGGCAAAGGGTACTCTGTAAATAAAAAAATATATAGTTCCATTCAAAGGTTCTTTTCAGAGCCTTTTTTAATTGCATCTGAAAATACTTTTATTGTTAGGAAAGGTGTTAGTTATAATCAAACTTTAGATGAAGGATTTAATATGTATTTTTCTACAAGATTAAAAAAATGTAGTGAAAATTTATATAGTGAAGGAGGAAAACTTATTTATGACAGCTGATGGAATGAATTTGTTATTTGGCTTCTTTGAAAATAATTTATTGAAATGCCAGGTACTTGTAAATGGAAATTATGTAGATGTACCTATACAACGGTATGAACAGACTGATAATTCAATAAAGATATTCGTTTATATAGATGAAACTATTGTCGGACAGATAACGCAGTATAGACTCATAAGTATTGATGGAAAGGTATTTGATACAAAAAGTGATACTATTACAAAAGATGATAGAGGACTTCTTACATTATTTGAATATCAAGTACAGGAGGGATGATAAATGTCATATACCAGAACAAACTGGCTTGATGAAGTTCATGACCAAAATGGGAATGAAATTCAAAAAGGTACTCCATATTCAGCACATAATATGAACAATTTAGAAGATGGGGTTGATACTGCAAATAATATTGCAGGTGCTATGACTGCTGAGGCTATACAAAAAATAGGTGCAATAGAAAAAGAACTTGATAAATGGCAAAATCAGCGGTTACAGCAGGGGACAGTTATACTTTATAATAAATCAGTAATTGAGGGATGTAAAATAAATGCCATGCCTAGCAGTAGATATTTGCAATTTACAAGGACAGGAACATATGTTGAAGGCAATATTTCAAAAGCATATGTAGATGGAAAAATAATTGGTATAAATGATACTGAAATGCTTGCAATGGTACCTCAATATATTTTGGAAGGGCCAAATGTTTATTATGTTTACATTGATTATGATGCTTCAAGTGGTAAATATAAACCATTTTTGGATTCTAAGGTGCCAGATGGGAAGCTAACTTTATATAAAATAACGGTACCTGCAGGAGATAATAAAATGGATTTAAGTTTAGTAAATATCCAGGATACTAGAAGAATAGAAAACAGTAATGTATTTTTGAATACAGAGCCTTTTGCACTTGTAAGTCTTCCGGGATATCCTCAATTAAGCACTGATTATGCAATTTCTCTTACAGTACAGTCAGCATCTGATATTGGAGCTGTAGGTGACCTGATTGCTTATGGCAAGCAGGCCAATGGATTCAAGATAAAGGTTACTGGAAGTGCAGACAATGTTGAAATAAAATGGACTCTTATGAATCCAGGATTAAAATAAGGAGGCATTAAGGTGATAATAGAAGAAAAAAATCAAGGTAAAAAAATTAATTATTTAGTGAGTGATACAACTATAAATTTTGATTCAACTCTCAGTATAAATCTTTCAAGGTATCAAAAAGATATAGAGAATGTAGTTGATATATGTCTAGATAATGATATGCAGCTTACAACAGGATTAGGTAAATGGTATGCGGCAAGTATTATACTACCTCCAAAAGAATATACGGAAATTGATACGGGGAAAGAAGACAGTGATGGCCATGAAATATATAACAAAATATTAAATCCATTAGATATGGAAAAAGTAAAGTTAGTGTTATGGGCATTGCCTTATGGATATGAATTACAGGGAGGTAATAATTAATGAGTTTTATATATTCAGTAAAAGATACTTACAGAGCTGCAGTAGAAGCAGCAACAGGCGGTAAAAACACTGTAATGTATGATGATAAAGGCTATCCAAGCATTATGGTATGTATTCCTAAATTTTATTTGGATGAGGTAATGGATGGGGCTCCGCATTCAGCATGCTCTGCGTTTGTTGTAAATGGAGTGGAAAAGCCTTTTATATACATTGGTAAGTATCAAGCATGTGTTGTGGATGGAAGAGCATATTCACTACCGGGACGGGATCCAGCACAGAATATCAACTTTGATCAAGCACTTTCTTATTGCTATGCAAAGGGACAAGGATGGCATCTTATGAGCAAAGCAGAATCTGCGGCTATAGCTTTATGGTGTAAGAAAAATGGTTTTATGCCACGAGGTAATAATAATTATGGCAAAGATATATCAGCTTCATATGAGCATGGAGTAGAAACTGCAAAAGACTGGGATGGAGTCAGAACAGGACGAGTTGCAACAGGTTCTGGACCTGTAAGTTGGAGCCATGATGGAACACCTGATGGGATTTATGATTTGAATGGCAATGTATGGGAATGGAATTCTGGTATGAGGTTAAATGATGGTGAAATTCAGATTATTCCTGATAATAATGCAGCTATACAAAATGCTGATCATTCTGATGGAAGTACTTTATGGAAAGCTATAGTGCAAGATGGTTCATTAGTAGCTCCAGGTACAGCAAATACTTTAAAATATGATGCTTCAAATGCTAACGGGAGTGGTAATGTAATACTTAGCGAGGCTATTGCTAATAGAGGAACTGATTCAGTAAATATGGAAATGGTGTTTGAGTCAATGACTGCTTCAAGCGGGGTAACAGTACCGATACTTCTAAAATCCTTAGGACTTTTTCCACTGGATACAGCACACGGTGGAGATCATATATGGGTTAGAAATAATTTGGAAAGATTTCCATTATTTGGTGGCGCTTGGGGCGATGGTTCTGGTGCCGGCGTGTTTGCCCTAGCTTTGAATGCTTCTCGAAGTGACTACAATAGCTTCGTGGGGTTCCGGGCCGATTATGTTTTATAGGGTGCTGTGTTCTGATAGGGCGGTGATAACCGCCTAACAAATTTTGATAAAATATAACAAAATTAAATATAAAAAAACAATATATGTTAAAATTTTATTGGTGGTACAATGGTTGATTTGAAAATAATTCAAAAAACTTACGATATGATTGAATATGGATATAATGCGATTGCTCAATTTCCAAAGTCTGAAAAGTATGCTCTTGGGAATGATATGAAAAGATGCATGCATAAAATTTTAGAATATGAAATTGTAGGTCATAAAAAATATTATAAAAAGACCACATTAAGAGATCTTGATGTGGAAGTTACCAAACTTAGGGCTTATACAAGATTAGCCAAAGATCTTGGATTTCTTCCGTTTAAAAAATATGAAGTGTGGTCTGGTTTTAATGTAGAAATAGGTAAAATGGTAGGTGGATGGATTAAATCTGCTAAACAATAAACTTTTGGGAATAGGCCGTAGCTTGGTGGCAATTGGAACAATGGTTCTGGTGCCGGCGTGTTTGCCCTAAATTTGAATAATAATCGAAGTAACAACAATAACAACGTGGGGTTCCGGGCCGATTTACTCTTGTGGCCAGAAGTTACAAGCTCATGGGCTTGTATCCAGTGCAGAGAGTTTAAGAATAAAGGGGCTTATTTCCATGCTGACAAAGCAAAAAATATATTAGTTATGTATGCTGATAGTAGTTTTATAATGAGATCCGCAAAGCATAACAAATTTACTGAGGAATCAAATGACAAAGCAAATTAAAAATGTATATTCAACTTTGTGTACTTATGAAAACTTGTATAAAGCTTATATACAAGCTAGAAAGTGCAAAAGATATAGAAATGAAATACTTGAGTTTTCATTTAACCTTGAAGAAAATTTATTGGATATTAACAGAGAATTAGAAAATAATACTTATAAAGTAGGTTCATATAGAGAATTTTATATATACGAACCTAAGCAGCGGTTAATTATGGCATTACCATTTAAAGATAGAATAGTTCAATGGGGAATATATCAGCTTTTAAATCCTGTATTTGATAAATCCTATATTTACGATAGTTATGGATGCAGAATAGGGAAAGGTACGTTAAAAGCAATCCAGAGACTTCATTATTGGCTAAGATTAGTTGGTAAAAAAGATAAAAAGTTCTATTATTTAAAATTGGATGTATCTAAGTATTATTATAGGGTAGATCATGAGATACTAATAGATATATTAAAGAAAAGAGTAAAAGATAATAGAATGATAGAAATTTTAAAAACTATTATAAATTATAAAGGAACTTTATTTGGTTTAAAACTTAATGGAGATGTTAATAATCTAGATGATAGAATCCCGGGTAAAGGAATACCTATAGGAAATCTTACATCTCAAATGTTTGCAAATCTATATTTGAATGAGTTAGATCAATATTGCAAAAGGACGTTAAGTATAAAATACTATATTAGATATATGGATGATGTAATAATACTATCTGATGATAAAAAACAGTTGCATGATTATAAGAATTTAATTCAAAAATTTTTAGAGCGAAAATTGAAGTTGAATTTAAATAAGAAAACGGCTATTAGACCTATTTCATGTGGTATAGAATTTGTAGGATATAGATTATGGCCAACACATGTAAAGATAAGGAAATCTACATCGTTAAAGATGAAAAAGAGAATTAAATATGTAAAGAAACAATATGAAAGAAAACAGCTCCCTTTTGAGAAAGTAAATGCTACAGTCCAATCTTATATGGGCATATTGAAGCATTGTAATAGTTATTTATTACAAGAACAGTTATTTAATAACTTGAATTTTAAAATTAATCATAACGAAGAGTGATACAATATATCACTCTTCTGATATTTTATATCGAATTAAGCCTGAAAATGTCTAAAAGCGTTACAATTCCCTTGAAAACCGATATAATAGGGGAGTGGTAAGGCATGATAAAAATACATTTATCTAAGCTTTTGGGTGAAAGAAGATGGACTCAGGCAGACCTTGCTCGGAAGACGGGTATAAGACCTAATACTATATCTGAAATATATAATGAGTTGGTAGAAAGAATAAATATAGATCATCTTGATATAATATGTGAAGTACTGGATTGTGATGTATGTGATTTGTTAGAACATATTCCAAATAAAAATAGAAGAAGTAATAAAAGGGCTTAGATAATTATTATCTGAGTTCTTTTTTTATTGTTTAAAAATGCTAATATTGGAGGCTAGATATGGAAAATAAATGTAAGGATTGTATTTATGTATTAAATCTAAAACAAGATGTAGTTGAGCTGAAAGGAGATGTTAAGGATGTAGACCAACGAGTAGGTAATATTGAAGTTAATGCAGGCGAAAGAAAGGAGCAAATGAAAAATATATTTAGTTCAATTAACGAGATAAAGGAGGATGTCAAGGAAATTAAAAATTCAAAGAACAAATTTGCTACCGGAATAATAAGTGGTGTAACTATTACAGTTATAGCTGCTTTTTTGCTGCAGATCTTTAGAACATTTCACTGGTAAATGAAAAGGAGGATGAAACTTGAAATTTAAAAATAGGATAGTAACAATTGTTATGGCACTGGCCTTTATGGTTGGTGTTTTTTTTATGCCTCAAAATGTTAGTGCAGCCAATATCTATAATGGTGTTGATGTTTATGAATACAGCAATATAACAGACTATCAAGCACTTAGAAACGCCGGAGTATCTGTAATAATCCAGAAAGCAAGTGAAGGTAACAACTACAATGACAAACTTTTATACTACAGAGCTTCAACTGCACCTAAATATGGTTTTAAGATCGGTTATTACCACTTCGCTTCAAACAATGGACAACCTGTTACACAAGCTCAACATTTCTTGAGCAGAATCAAAGGATTACAGAACGATACAGTCCTTTGGCTAGATATAGAACAGCCTTATATTGGCAAACACTGGACAAGATCAGAAGCTATATCTTTCACTAATCAGTTCATCAATTATGTTCAGAGTCAAGGATATAAAATAGGAATTTACGCAAATACGAGTTTCTACTATGAAAACCTACAGGGCAACATTCCTAATGTACCTCTGTGGATGGCTTCATATGGTAAGCAACCGGATCAATATCCTGAGAGAGTTAGTTGGCAATATACCGGAACTGGTTATGTAGCAGGAATAGCCGGATATGCAGATAAAGATTACTTTAACGATACAATCTTTGGAGATTATTTGCCTGCTCCTAATACTTCTACAAATTCAACTTCTGTAGACAACGAAATAAAACAGATTCAGCACAATTTGAATAGGGTCATGAACTTTGGTCTAGTTGAAGATGGTATTCAAGGCTCACAGACAACTCAAGCTATAACAGAATTTCAGAAAATTGAAGGATTGATAACAGACGGAATAGCAGGTACTAAAACAGTATCAGCTTTAAATGAAATACTGTCCTTCCCTCTTTGCAAGTACGGGAATAGAGGCTATACAACTCGATACCTTCAGTACCGTTATCAAATAGGAATAGATGGGATTTTTGGAAATCAAACTAGACAAGCTACAATGACCTACCAAAGGAGTAATGGCTTGATGGAAGATGAAATTGTAGGACAAAATACATGGAATGCGTTATTTAGGTAGAGCATTTATACTTTACCTTCAATTTTATAAGAGAGGTGGAATAAGAACATGAATAAATTAAATATTGATGATGTAGTAAAAGTTATTCATCCTGGGATGAATGATGATGGCAAAGAAGGGCCAGTAACAGGAATACAAAAATGGCCTGATGGAGCAATTGTGTATGATGTACAAATTCATTATGACTGCCCAGATGGAGGACAAGGATGGGATGGAGGCACTCAAGTTAAAGATGGAGAATATGAAATTGTAGAGCATGGAGACAATAAAGGTCCTTCTAATAAAGCCGCAGTTATCCTTGAATTGAAAGGTGTGGATGAATTTAGATCTGATATGAATGGAATAGAAGCTCAACTTGATAGGATACTTGAGAAGAAAAAACAGTTATAAAAATACAGCTTTTGGTTTACAAGAAATGTTGTAAAGCAAAAGCTAGTTTAAGTTAAATTTGTAAATTATGGAGGAGTAAAAATGTCAAATAATTTAATATTTATAATAGTAGGTTTAGCAGCTGGAGTAGGAGCTGTAATATTTATATTTTTCCCGTATTTAAAAAATAAAGGTATAAATATAAGTTCTATTCTAAGTGAGCTTAAGTCAGTGTTGGAAAATACACAAAAATATTTAGATGCATTCAAAGCGCTGCAGCCTGAAAATAAAGCTATAAGTATATTAGACACTATAAATGAATACGCTCAAATAGCGGTAAAAGCAGCTGAACAATTGTATATTTCCTCTCAAATACCTGCAGATGAGCGAAAAGTAAAAGCATTGGGAATTGTATATGCTAAACTGAGGGAAATTGGAATTAATACAGATAATGAGAATATTAAAACCATTGTTTCAGGAATTATAGAAGCCACAGTATATGCATCTAAGACAAGTGATGAAATTGACATGCAACTGACACAAGTTGGGGAAACTCAAGTAGAGAAATTACAAGCACAGATTAATACTTTTACAGAAGAAAATGCAAAAATAAAAGCTGAAAATACTGCATTGCAACAAAAAATTTCTACTATACAAAGTACAGCTGCAGCTGTAGTACAGAAATAATTTAAACCTAGGATAGTTTAAAAGCTATTCTAGGTTTTATTTTTTTATAAAATATGATTCAAAATAATAAATTGTGGTATAATATATTTAAAAGAAGCCATTGCGGTTTTTAGTAGAAAATTCTTAAAGGTTAATTAAAATGCACTTTCAGAGGGGTGCATTTTAATTTTTTGAGTTTTTTTCTTCAGCTGTTATGGAAATTTCATTTTCAGCCAATTTTCCAACTGAAGATCTGCTCTTAATTGATAGTTTATCTTTGAAATATGTTCCTACGATCACCATGGCTGTTAAGCATAATGATGTAATACATATAGATATTACTATAATCACAGTATCGCTCATGTCGCCACCTCCCCTGCTGTCTATTACCGCAATGACCTCTTTGTGAGAGATAAAAACCTAGAAGGTGGCTACCTTTAAAAATATTTATGCTCTCTTAGATATTATAGCATATATGTATAATTTTAGATTCGTTTAAATTAATTTTTATTAAGCAGGAATATGTAGATTTTTGCAGAAATTTATATATAATATTTTTAGTAATAATTGAGGGGTAGTATTTTGGGATTATTTGATAACGAATTAGGAATTGATGAACAGGATCCATTTAAAAATGATAAATTACAGAGAAAACAAGAAATTGAAAATCTGACTTCAGTATTTAATGCCGTAGATAACAAAATGGTTCTGGCAATAAATTCTGAATGGGGAACAGGTAAAACTACATTTTTAAAAATGTGGAATCAATATTTGAAAGGTAAAGAATACAAAACAATATTTTTTAATGCTTGGGAGAATGATTATGTAGAGGATGCATTTATAGCATTTGTAGAAGAAATAAGAGAAAGTGTTAATGATGAAAGTAAAGTAAAAGGATTTATTGAGAAAGCTAAAAATGTTGGAGTTGCATTAGCTAAGCAAACTCCTAAAATAGCTTCTAAAATGATAAAAGATAAAATTGGATTTGATACTGAGGAATTTATTTCAAATGATGAATTATCTCAAATAATATCTGATAAAATTGATAACTATAATAAAAATAAAAAGTCAGTATGTGAGTTTAAAAAAGAATTGGAAAAGATAGCTAATGGCGATTTAGAAGAAGGTGAAAAAGATAAAAAACCTATGATAATTTTTGTAGATGAGTTGGATAGATGCAGACCTGATTATGCTATAAGTTTATTAGAAAGAATAAAGCACCTTTTTAATGTCCAAAATATAATTTTTATTTTAGGAATAGATAAAGAAGCTTTATCAAATTCAATAAAGGTTATTTATGGAGAACAGACTGATGTAAATGGATATTTAACAAGATTTATAGACTTAGAATATAAATTGAATGATATTAAGAAAGTTGATTATATAAATTTTCTATTAGAAAAATATAAGTTTAAACAGATATTTGATGAAAGGAAAAAATGTAATTTTAAATCCCATGATGAAGAAAATAATTATATTGAATTTTGTGAAATAGTTAAGGAATTTATGCTGAACTTTAATTTGAGTTTAAGAGATTGTGAAAAAATTATAGTTAAATTATGTTTAATATTAAAGGTTAGACATAATAAATATATACGTACTTATTTGTGTATTTTTTTGTTGATTTTAAAGAAATTAAATAATATACTATATTATAAAATAAAAATTGGCAATGTTACGTATGATGAAATTGAACAGCAGTTTTCAAAAAATAAAAAATTGGGAATATGGTTTAATGATTTTTGCAAAAGAGGATATATACTGAAGGCATATATAATTTGGCTATTAGACGATAAAATCGAGTTGGAAAAGATAAAAAATAATGTTGATAAAGATAATGCATATAAAGATCCTAATAGTTTATGTGTGGATTGTTATGAACGTATTAATAAAGAAAGTGGTTTTTGGAATATAAATAAACAAAATATTTTTCAGGAAATAGATTTATATGATAATTTAACTACATTAGATAAAGAATAGGTTCTACAATTAATATGAGTTTAGAAATTTAGTATATTTAATTTGATTAACGGATTGCTATTTGAGATTTTGATTTAACTCATTTTTAACACATTAGTTATATATTCATGTAGAAAGCTATCTTTTTTTATAGTGGAATAAATGTGTTAAAAGAAGTATTATCAATTGGTGTGGATAACTATCTACTGTTATCTTTGGCAAAATACGAATCCAGAGGCCGGGAGTTCGAATCTCCCTGGGTGCACCACTAAGCATTGATAACACTATATTCTAGTGTTTTTTATTTTACTCTAATTTAAATAATTGTCCCCATTTTGTCCCCATAGTTTTGAATAAGTATTTTATTCTACATTAAAGAGACTATTTATTTTATCAACTGCTTTAATTTTTTGCTCAGGCATTACGTGAGTATAAATATTTGCTGTAGTAGAAATATCAGAATGGCCTAATAGCATCTGAACTGTTTTCAGAGGAATATCTGCCTCAAACAATCTTGTAGCATAAGTATGCCTCATAGCATGGAAATTTTTACATGAAATATCAGCACGCTTTAAAGCCCTTTTGTAACTCCTGGTTATATTTTTGGCATTAGTAGGTTCACCAATAGCATTTGGAAATACTGAATCATTATCTACATATATATCTCCCGCTTTTAACTTCTCTTCTGCCTGTCTTATCTTGTGTTTTTTTAGTTCTGCAGCTATGGCAGATGGTATAGGAATAGTTCTTTTACTATTTTTGGCCTTTGGTTCCTGGACAATTAATTCTGTTTTATTTTTGGAATTATCTCTATTTATTAATTGCACTCTCTTAAAAGTTCTCTGGACTTTCAGCTCGTTTTCTTCAAAATTTATATCTGACCATCTTAAGGCTAATATTTCACCCTACCTTAATCCAGTTCCAATCGTGTCCTATAGTAATTGTAGTTCTCCATCCCTTTAGAACTCCGTTTTTATAATATTTCTGTACGGAGCCTTCACCATTTGCTTTTTTAGAGGGCATATATTAACACCTTCCTTCCATATGTAGTAGAGAAATTATTTATGGCTGTTGTTTGACCGGGCATTTTGATGCATTTAATACATCATCAACTAAATCTAAAAAAACTTTTTTTAAGTGTTTTGAAAAATAACTTTTATTGAGCTCATGTGTACTCGTATATTCTAAAATTTCTTCTTCAAGTTTTATATTAGATGGATCATCACAGAATAAAACCAGGTCTTCAATTTTATCTACTATTGAATTAAGTTCTATTTTTGTAAGTGCCTTAAGTTTGTGTATATCTTTAAGTGTACCCTTTGATATAGAATCCATATATCTAACATCGTGAAGGGAATTTTCTGTACTATAACATAAAACTTTATTTTCCATCTCATCATAAAAACTTTTCAGTATATCTACAGCTTTAGTTATGAGATATAGAAAATCTAAGTTTATTTCATACTGCCTTTTTTCATTATCAAAATTTGTTAAAATATCAGAGGTATAGTTTGAAAGCAGAAAATACACTGCTTTTTTCATGTTGTCCGGGTAATTTTTTATAAGCTTTTCAATATTCCGTTTTGAAAGATATCTAGAAAAATACTCAAAGTTAATTTCATCTATGCTTACGGAATCAGTTTTTCCAAGCAGGTAATCTGTTGGAACGTCAAAATACTGTGCTATTTTTATAAGCATTCCAATGGATGGATCCCTGCCGTTCTCCCAGTAAGATATAGTTTGTGTATATATCTTAGAATTATTACTTAAGTCTGTGCTGAGTTTGTTTAATTTATCTGCCAGTTCCCTCTGGGTTAAACCCCTGGATTCGCGAAGTTGTTTAAGTCTATCTTTAAATTTCATTTTATACGCCCCCTATGAAAATAGTATATCATAAAATCATTAAATTTATAAATAAATTATTCATAAGACTATTGACAATCACTAAAGAAGTGATAAAATTAAATTACAAAATCAATAAAATAATAAAATGATGTTATCATTAGAAGGGGTGACAAATGATTATATGTTATACAAATTAAAAGCTAAAAGGGTTGAAAAGGGTATAAAACAGGGAATACTTTCAAAGCAGCTTGGTATAACGCCTCAATATTTAGGAAAAATAGAGAAAGGAGAAGTTGAACCCAGAAGGAATCTGATGAAAAAAATTGCAGAACTTTTGGGTGAAGACGTGAAGGAACTGTTTTTCTAATAAAATTAATTGAACCTGGAGGGATTTAAATGGAAGAATATAAAACAGCCGACAGGATGAGGCATGATAAGAAAAAAGTTATGACAGTATCCCAGTTTATGGAGGAATACTGCATAGGCCATAATAAAGCATATGAGCTAATACACTGTAAAAACTTCCCCGTAGTTTTCTGCAGAAGGAAGGCACTTATCATAAGAAATAAAGTTGATGAATGGTTTTTAGAACATTTAGGTGAGAGGTTTTAATGAAACTACTTTTTTAATTTATATATAAATTAGAAGGGCAAATAAAATGTTTTTAGTCAGAATATTGTAAATAATACAAAAATATCTTACAATAAAATTAGTAAATATAGAAATAATGTTATATTATGTAATTGCATATAGCCACATCAAAATAATGTTTAATAATTTTTAGGTGGTAAGTATGTGGGTTAAATTATAAACTTAAGTATCTTAGAATTAAAAATAATATAACTGAAAGGGAACTTGCATATATGCTGCACATGAGTGTGTCTGCATACAGCCGAAAAGAGATAGGCAGTAGAAATTTTACTATTGGAGAGGCTGGTAAACTTGCTAGATTTTTTAATACTACAATAGAGGATATTTTTTTGAAGTAGTTATTTTATAATATGGGGGGATCTATATGATTAAAGAAAGGCTAAATGAACTTCCACCGCTTATAACTGTAAAAGAAATGGCGCAGGTACTTAGAATAGCAAGGAGCACTGCTAACGAGATTATTTACAGGGAAAACTTTACCGTAATTATGCTTAAGTCCAGGAGGACAAGGATAATTAAAGAGGAATTGATTAACTGGCTTGAGAATAATATGACCGAATATAAATTTAATGGATAAAAGAGTTATTATTAATTTTGAGGAGGGTATTATATGGCTAAGTACAGGCAGCTCCATACTGATTTCTGGAATGATGGATTTGTTTTAGATTTAACTCCTGAAGAGAAATTCTTCTACATATACTTGATGACTAACTCAAATACTGCCCAGTGCGGTATTTATGAGCTTCCTAAGCGAATTATAGAAACCCAGACGGGTTACAATAGGGAAACAGTGGACAAACTGCTCATCAGGTTCCAGGAGTATAAGAAGATATATTATCAGGATGAGACCAAGGAAATAATAATTTTAAACTGGGTTAAATACAATAAGCCCAATAATTTAAATGCTGTAAAATGTGTCAATAGAGAACTTAAAAGCGTTAAGAATAAGAAATTTGTTACAATGTTTTATAAGCAGTGCCTCAATGAAGAACTGGATATTGAAAATATTTTTGATGGGATAGAAATAGAGGACGTTGATGACTCTAAAGGTGAAACTGCAGATTTAAAAGAGCCCCTTGTAAGCCCCCTGGAAGGGGCTTGTAAGGAGCCTATAAGTAAAGAAGTAATAAATAATAAGCAAAAAATAATAAATAATAAGCAAGAAGTAAGGAGTAATAAGCGCACAGGTGAAGATGCATCTTTTGAATCCTACAGTACTGTGCTGGCATTTTTTGAGGAGAACATACACCCTGCAGGGGAAGCTGAGAAGGAAAAACTCCGTATGTGGAGCAGTGTTATGGACTGCGATGTGATTATCCTGGCAGTAGAGGAAGCCTTGAAGTACAATGCCAGGAATATAAACTATGTGGGTAGAATACTGCAAAGCTGGAGAAGCAAGGGCTTAAAGACTGCCTCTGATGTTAAGAAGTATAAAAACATGGAGGAACACAGCAGTGGTAAGCCTGAAGGAAAGTGCGGTCATTATGATTTTAAGGAGCTTGAGAGGCAGCTGCTTGGATTGGATGATGGATAGATTATACTTTTTGGTGTATTTTTGTATTTAATGGTGTTATTATAGATTAAGATTTTGATTTAGTATATAAGAATGTCCATACAAATTAGTAATTTATTAAGGAGTTGGCTCAGAATAAAGGAATTGGAACAGAACTGATGAATGAAGCAATCAGTTATATAAAAGAGAAAGGAATTTATATGATTTCTGTGATTTATGGTGAAGAAGAATTAAGAAGTTTTTATGAAAAATTTGGTTTTTGTACAATGCTTTGTGGACAAATTGAAACATATAAAAGTGAATAAATAGTAATTTACATAGCAACATTTCAAGAAAAAGATTTACATATTTTAAGGTATATAAGGAGGATTATTTATGAAAGAATTATCTGAAATGACATTAGAAGAACTGTGGCAGTTATTTCCTATTATCCTTAAAGAACATAATTCTGATTATAAAGTTTGGTATGAGATAGAAAAGAGAAAATTAATTGAGAAATTTGGAGAATTAATATTAAGGATAAATCATATTGGAAGTACTGCTGTAGAAGGGCTGATAGCAAAGCCAACAGTTGATATATTAATGGAAATTTCTCGAGATAGTAATATTGATGAAGTAAAAGAAAGACTTTTATCTATGGACTGGCTATTAATGAATTCAACAACTTTTCCTAAATTTAAACAAACATATAATAAAGGGTATACTAAGATTGGATTTGCTGAAAAAGTGTACCATTTACATATTAGATATCTTGACGATTGGAATGAACTATATTTTAGAGATTATTTAATTGAATATCCAGAAGTAGCAAAAGAGTATGGTAAATTGAAACTTGGACTTTGGAAAAGATTTGAACATAATAGAGATGGATATACAGAGGCAAAAAGTGATTTTATTTTAAGTGTTACTGATAGAGCAAGAAAAAAATACAGAAATAGATATGCTTAACAACTTCCAATTTAATGTTGGATAATATAAATTAGTAATTTATAAGGAGTAAGATATTATGAGTAAATACACTGCTTTATGGGAATATGTTCAAAAGAATGATAGTCCATCAATGAAGTTATCTTTCGCTGAAATACATGATGCCGCGGGAATGGAGATAGATCATTCTTTTTTAAGATACAAAAAGGAACTAACTCAATATGGGTATCAAGTTGGAAAGATTTCTCTTAAAGAACAGATAGTAATTTTCAACAAGATTGGTTTTTGACTAAAGAATTGATATATGAGAGTCTAAATCATATTTCAAGTAAAACAGCAGTAGGAATTGATAGAATAAATGTAGATGAAGCAAAGGCAAGTTTTGAAATATGGGTTAATGAGATGATTAACTCAATCCATAGGAAAGGTTACAATCCACCAGCAGTTAAAAGGGTTTGGATACCTAAGCCAGGAAAAGTTAAAAAACGTCCCATTGGTATTCCATGTGTAGCAGATAGAGCATTGCAGAGAAGTGTTTCCACAGTGTTATCAGCTATATATGAACAGGATTTTCTTGACTGTTCTTTTGGTGGTAGACCCGGTAGGGGAGCGCATAATGCATTGGCAACTCTAAATGAAATAGTTTCAGGTAAGAAAATTAGCTGGGTATTTGAAGCTGATTTAAAGAATTACTTTGGGAGTTTAGACCAAGGATGGTTACTCAAATTTGTTGAACATCGCGTTGGAGATCCAAGAATATTAAATTTAATAAGACGATGGCTGAAAGCAGGAGTAATAGAAGATGGGAAATATGAAATAAGTGAAACTGGAACCCCACAAGGGGGGTCAATAAGCGTTCTCCTCAGTAATATATATTTACATTATGTATTAGACCTATGGTTCGAAAAGATAGTCAAACCAAGACTGGATGGAGAATGTTACTTAATCAGATATATTGATGATTTTATAATATGTTTCCAATATAAAAGAGATGCCGAAAGATTTAGGAAAGTACTTGAGAAAAGGCTTGCTAAGTTTGCATTGAAGATTGAACCTAACAAAACTAGATTAGTTGAGTTTGGTAGATTTACTCACAAACATGCAAAAGAAAGAGGCAAGAAAATGGAAACAATATATTTTCTAGGATTTACCCATTTCTGTACAAGGAATAGGAAAGGAAATTTTATGGTAGGAAG
>ENA-UOOE01001217-UOOE01001217.1-fermentation-metagenome-genome-assembly--contig:-NODE-1217-length-22359-cov-4.311603_pt1 | contig 22359 bp, 20 predicted proteins | sample MGYA00245776_ERZ724021 | MGnify/ENA primary metagenome ERZ724021 (study PRJEB28704, sample SAMN03018321) | fermentation metagenome | biome: anthropogenic terrestrial biome; feature: soil; material... | reverse complement strand
GAACGCATAATGAAAGTAAATGTATTGGTGGCTGAAATAGGCAGTACCACTACAGTAGTTAATGCATTCAATGGAATAGGTACCGATAACCCTGCCTTTACCGGGCAGGGTCAGGCACCTACAACCGTATTGGAAGGTGACGTAACAATCGGGCTTAAGGGCGCTATTGAGGACTTAAAGAAAAACCTGCAGGCGGATACATTGACATGGGATGATATGTTGGCTACAAGTAGTGCTGCAGGCGGTTTGAAAATGACCGTTCACGGACTGGTTTATGATATGACGGTTCGGGCAGCGAAGGAGGCTGCATTAGGTGCCGGAGGAATTATCAAGATGATTACTTCAGGCAGACTCAGAAGAACCGATTTGAAAAGGATTCAGGAAATAAAACCTAATATTATCCTTGTAGCTGGCGGTGTTGATTACGGAGAAAGAGACACAGCTATTTACAATATGGAAATGATATTGTCAATGGGATTGAAGACTCCGATTATTTATGCAGGAAATATTGAAAACCGGGAAGAAGTCCGCCTGATGTGTGAAGAAGCAGATAATCAGCTTTATATTGCAGAAAATGTTTATCCCAAAATCGACACATTGGTTGTAGAGCCTACAAGAAAAATAATTCAGGATGTTTTTGAAGAGCATATTATTCATGCACCCGGGATGGCTAAGGTAAGAGAGTTAGTGAAGGGACCTATTATCCCTACTCCGGGAGCAGTAATGGAAGCGGCTAAAGTATTAAAGGAAGAAATAGGAGACTTGATAATATTTGATGTTGGCGGTGCAACAACAGACCTTCATTCAGTAACCGGTGGCTCCAGCGAAATCAATTCAATACTAATCAGTCCGGAGCCTGTTGCAAAACGGACAGTTGAAGGAGATCTTGGTGTATATGTGAATGTTGCTCACGTTGTTGAAAAAATAGGCATGGATAATCTAAAAAAAGAATTTCCCGATGCAGAAGAGCTTTTAGAAAATTATAAGCCGATTCCGGTCACTGACAGAGAAAAACAATTTGTCGAAAGACTTACCAAGGAAGCAGTTCTTACATCATTGGAAAGGCATGCAGGAAAATTAAGATATTTCTATACTGCATCAGGTAAAAAAACAGTTGCTGAAGGAAAGGATTTAACCGCTATTCAGTACATCATAGGAACCGGAGGTACATTGACAAGATTATCCGGCAATAAACAAATTTTGGAGTTAGTCAAAACATATGGCAAGGAGCATGAATTGTATCCTACCGGGGCTGCAAGGGTTTTAATAGATGAAGATTATATATTGTCATCTTTAGGGGTATTGTCGAAAAGTTACCTGTATGATGCTTTGTATCTTATGAAAAAAAGTTTAAGAATGTAGGTGATTATATGTATCCAAGGTTAGTAATTGATATAAAAAAAGTAAAAAACAATCTTGACAAAATTACTGAAATGGTGAAAGACTCAGGAAGCTCACTCATGATTGTTACAAAAGGTTATTCTGCCGATATGGAAATTTACAAAATATTAGATAATTCAAATATAGATTATTTAGCTGATTCTCGCATCCAAAACCTTAAAAAATATGAAGGAACCAAGAAGGAAAGAGTTTTGTTAAGATTGCCCATGAATTCCGAAACTGATGAAGTAGTAAAATATGCAGATATTTCTCTTAACTCGGAATTGAAGACAATCAGAAACTTGAATGAAGCAGCAAGAAAACAAAATAAAGTTCATAAAATTCTTCTGATGATTGATTTGGGAGATTTGAGAGAAGGTATATTCTTCAAAGACGAAGATGAAATTTATCATACTGTTGAAGAAACGTTAAAGCTTGACAATATTCAGTTTTTTGGACTTGGAGTAAATTTAACATGTTATGGAGCAGTAATACCAAAAAAAGATAATCTTTCAGTGCTTGTTGAAATTGCACGAAAGATTGAGAAGAAATTTAATATTGAGTTACAAATGATATCAGGGGGTAATTCAAGTTCAATTTATCTAATAGGAAGGAATGAACTGCCGGAAGGAATTAATAATTTAAGGGTAGGGGAGGCATTTCTTTTAGGCGGTGAAACTGCTTACAGTCAAATGCTTGAAGGCTTTTATGACGATGCATTTACATTGGAAGCAGAAATAATTGAATTAAAAGAAAAACAATCTATCCCCATAGGAGAGACAGGCATTGATGCTTTTGGGAATAAACCTGTTTATGAAGACAGGGGCATAATTAAAAGAGCCATAATAGCAGTGGGAAGACAGGATGTAGATCCTGATGCCCTGCATCCTGTAGATTCTAAAATTGATATATTAGGAGCCAGCTCAGACCACTTGATACTTGATATGTCAAAGTCAGACAAAGAATATCATGTAGGGGATATTGTTAACTTCAAACTCAGCTATTCAAGCTTGCTAAGAGCGACAACAAGCGGATATGTGGAAAGAGTTTATAGGTAAAAACATGAGATTCTTCGAGCTAAAGCTCTCAGAATGACTGTCCTGTCATCTGAGCGACAGCGAAGGATCTCATTTTTTCATACTCATTATTTGTTGCAGTCTCGTTGCACAATTTTGTTTGCTTCTTCCGTCGCACAAAATTGGCACTCGTTGCGAATGACCTACCGCTATTTTTTAGGAAGAGCACCTAAAAAATAGGGTTAGGGCATCTTTACAGAAATGTTTTTCTGTGCCATAATATTTATAATAGCATTGAGATTGGAGTAAAAATGGAAAATATAAAAAGGCGGGGGCTCTTTTTATTAATATTTGCTTTTTCTTTAGTTTTGTTGCTAAAAGAGCCTTTTGTTGGAATTGCTGACAACAGTGATTATTACAGAGTAATACAGCCCTTGGGGTTTCAGCCTGAAATAAGCAACAGATATTTTTATGCATACAATTTTTATACTGTCAATGATATGTCAGGTGAAGATATAAAAGGCTCCCTGTCAAATATTATCAGCCCCAAGGTTGAAAATGACAATGAATATTTTTCAACCCAGTTTATATTCATTAAAATTTCAATGATAATAAATTATTTATTAAAAATCATTTTTGGCAAGTCGCCGGAAATATTCAATATAAAAATTTTGGGTATTTTATATGCCGCAATTTATTCTTACGGACTTTATTTATTTCTTATAAATCTTAGGTTTAAAAATAGATACATACATTTTTTATTTTTATTAATATCAATTGTAATTTTGTGCGATATGGGCTATTTGTTATATTTTAATTCTTTTTTCGGAGAAGCTGTAATCATTGCTTCTTTAATGATGGCATTGGGCTCCCTTACAGCATTTATAAACTCGGAGGAAAATGGAAAGAGTTTTTATTACGGAATTTTGTTTTATATATTTGCCTTAGCATTAACCGGTGCTAAGGTTGCTAATACTCCTATTGGAATATTAATAGGTTTATTTTCACTTACACTATTTATTGTAAAAAAAGACAGGCTAAACAGAGCGTTAATTTTAATAGGCTCTCTTCTGCTTGTTTGTTTTTCTATTTTATATTACATGAATGCACCCAAGTGGATGAGCCAGGTTAACAATTATCAAAGTATTTTCTACGGAATTACAAAAGATTCAAAGGAGCCAAAAAAGGATTTGGAAAAGCTTTCAATTCCTTTAAAATATCTGCCCCTTACAAACACCCACGGTTTTTTGAACCATGGGGAGTTTGATATTTACAGCAATGAGTTTCAAAAGGAAGTATATGATAATGCATCCTTTGTGGACATACTGAAGTTTTATCTGTTAAATCCGTCAAGGTTCATGGAAAAGCTTAAGCTGTCTGCTGACAGCTCTGTAATAATAAGACCTTCATATTTAGGGAACTATTCAAAAGAGGATGAACCGGAACGGCTGTCATTTACCGAAAGGTTTTCTTTGTGGAGCAATATCAGGAAAAATACTTTAGGCAGCGCTTTTTATATTATATTTACTTTTTCAGTGTTGTTTTTTATAATAAATATATATGAGATTATTAACAATATACAACAATATTATAATGAAGGAACGGCTGCTGCTTTTGCGGCTTTATTGCTGTTTTTAACAACTATGAGTCAATTTGTACTTCCTGTAATAGGAAATGGTGAAGCTGATTTGCAAAAGCATATGCTTTTATTCAACCTCTGCTTTGATTTAATGATACTTGTGGGGATATATTGGCTTATAAACAATTATAGTTTAAAAACGGTTTTATTGATTGCTTTACCAGCTGTTGTTGTGTTGAGTATAATAATACTTATTCAGCCTGCAAACGAAAAAACAAAAGAGGCAGGTTCATTAAAAACAGGACAATATATTTATTTAGGCAGATATAACAATGAACCGTTGAAGTGGGTTGTTTTGAATAATGATGAAAACGGCTATCTTTTATGGTGTGATAATGCGGTTGAATATATGGAGTTTGATAAGAAGGATGAAACAAATGCCGAGAATATTTACGGCTCAAACGACTGGATTGAATCTGACGTGAGAAAATGGCTGTTTGAATTTAAGAATAATTTTAATGAAGATGAAAAAACTCTTTTAAACGATGCAATACTTAAAAATATTTTAAGCTATAATAATATTCAACAAAGTACGGGAGGCAATAAACCTTTTTACTGGAATTCAATTACTTCTTATGCAAGCCAAAATTATAATACTGATGCTTATTATGATTATTCCACAGAAGGTGTTTTTCTTCTTGATGCATATCAGCTTCAGAACTTTGTATATGAGAATGATATAAATTTAAAAAAGGATGAAAGATATTGGCTTAGAACGCCGTATTACAGCAGTATAAGCATGGTGAGAATAGTGGATAAGGACGGATTTATTTATCACAAGGATGCAAATGTTAAGGCAGGAGTGATTCCTGCAGTCTACATTGACGAAAATGTGATTGCAGTAAGCGGCGACGGAACTTATTCAAGTCCGATTACTCTTAGAGATGTAGGGAGAGAGATATGAAAAAAGTAAGCTTGTTGATACCGGCATACAATGAAGAGGAAACAATACCCTTGTTATATAATGAATTAAATAAGGCGGTAGAAACAATTTCAGGCTATGAATTTGAAATATTTTTTGTAAATGACGGCAGCAGCGATAACACTTTAAATATTCTCAGAAATTTGCAGCAAATAGATTCAAGGGTGAATTACATAAGCTTTTCACGAAATTTCGGCAAGGAAACAGCTATGGCGGCAGGTTTTGATTATGTGACAGGTGATGCCGCAGTGATTTTAGATGCTGATTTACAGGACCCTCCCGAGCTTATCAAGGAAATGATTTTTCATTGGGAAGAAGGCTATGATGATGTATATGCAAAAAGAAGGAGCCGGGAAGGAGAATCATGGTTCAAAAAATTCACTTCAGCTGCATTTTACAAAGTGCTGCAGAAGATGACCAAGATACCTATTCAAGAAGATACAGGGGATTTTAGACTTTTGGATAGAAGAGCAATTGAATCTTTAAAAAAGCTTCGGGAAAAACAAAGATATACCAAGGGAATGTTCAGCTGGATAGGGTTTAACAAAAAGGAAATTTTATTTGACAGAAAACCAAGGGCTGCAGGCAAAACCAAGTGGAATTATCTGAAGCTTTTCAATTTGGCATTGGAGGGAGTTACTTCATTTACCACATCACCTTTAAGAATATCCACCATATTAGGTATTTTAGTATCAATCTTCAGTATAATATATATGTTTATTGTTCTTATTAAAAGTTTAATTTGGAAAGACCCGGTTCAAGGATATCCTTCAATGATGGTTACAATTTTATTCTTGGGAGGCGTTCAGTTAGTGAGCTTGGGAATCATCGGAGAATATGTGGGAAGAATTTTTAATGAAACCAAGTATCGTCCTCTTTATATTATAGATGAGTACAATAATGAAAAAATAGAAGACGGCGGACGATTGTAATGAAGAATAGAGTTTCAAAAGAATTGGCTGCGTACCTCATAGCCGGAGTACTTACTACAATCGTAAACTTCATTGTATATTATGCAATGCTTTTTATCGGCATCGATTACAAGATATCTAATACTGCGGCATTTATTATTTCAGTTATTTTTGCATTTATTATAAATAAAAAATATGTTTTTCTAAGCAATAAATCATATTTTAATGAATTTATTAAATTTTCATTGGGAAGGCTGTTTACATATGCTTTAGATATAGGGACAATGATAGTTTTGATAGAGATGTTTTCCGTCAGTGAATATATGGCAAAATTGTGGACAAATATCTTAGTAATAATTTCTAATTATATAATAAGCAAGTTTTGGACATTTAAATAAGAATTCCGGAGACGGAATTCTCGCAGTCTCGGTTCGGGTTCGCATGTCTTGGGCATCTCGCAGTCTCGTTCACCAAAATATCAGCTCCTTTCGTCGCATATTTTGGGAACTCGTTGCGAATGACCTACCGCTATTTTATTAGAGGTATGGGGACACACCTCCCTATTTAGGGAAAGTCCCTGTTGGTAGGAGGAATGTCCCCAATTTAGGACTCTAAAAAATAGGGTTAGGGCATCTTACTGCTGTATTTCTTCGATTGTTTTAACAATGCTGTGTGTAATGGGCTGCCATTCAATTTTCTTAAATTTGAATAATGCTACAATTGAAATAGGTATATAGGTAAAAATAAAAATTGGAAATGAAAATATGTATTTTATTTTTTTGCGGAAAGATGAGTTTATATTCTTCCATTCAGTAATAGTTGTGATAAGCCCCAATATAAACAATACCATGTAGGAATTCAGCACTGATAACATTATTGCACCTATTGTTTCTCCCATAAGTTTCGGGTAGGTTTCTATGTTAATTAAACCTATTGAAAAGAGAATTAAATTGACCGCTACGCTTATTAACGTCAGGAATAATGCAGGCATGATTGTAACAAACATGTCGTAGCAGTAAAAGCTTCTTTTTGTAAATATGGATTTTATCAGTTCGATGCCATATTTGGCAAATACCTGATAAAACCCTTTAGCCCATCTGAGTCTTTGATTCCACGATTGTTTAAATATATAAGGTTGCTCGTCATAAAGAACAGCATTACCGCAATACCCGATTTTTTCTCCTTGCAATGCATTGTCTATTGTAAATTCAATATCCTCTGTGAGCAAGTGATGTTTCCATCCATTGTTTTTCCGGATTATTTCATCGCTTACCATAAAACCCGTTCCTGATATTGCACAACCGGTATTTAAAATCATTCTTGAATTATTAAGATACTTGGCTTCTCTTAAAAACCAAAGAGAATATCCTGCTGATAACCAGTTTGTATCATAATTTTTGGAATTTCTGTAGCTGGTGATTATTCTATATCCGTTGTCAAACACTTTATTCATTTCAATGACATAATTTTCATCCAGCAAATTATCCGCATCAAATACAAAGTATCCTTCATAGCATTTATTGCTTTTTATTATATTTTTAAACGCGTAATCAAGAGCGTAACCCTTCCCCACAAGCTGCTTATTGAATCTTTCAAATACTCTTGCACCTGCTTTTTTCGCCACTAAAGCTGTATTGTCCGTGCAATTGTCTGCCACAACATATATATCCAACAGCTCACTAGGATAGTTTTGCTTTTTTATGCTCTTTATTAACTGCGCAATAACAGCACTTTCGTTTCTTGCAGCTATAACAACGGCATATTTATGATTTTTTGAAGCATCAAGGTTTTTACTTTTACTTAACAATGCTACAAACACGTAAAATATTTGATAAGAATAAAATCCTGTAAATATAATAAATATTATTAGATTAAAAATACTTATAAATGATAACAATTCATACCTCCAATAGTAGCTACTGTGACTATAAACATTTCATTCTTAGAAATCAATTAAGCATTCCTTAAATATGTTTTAAAGATACCTTAACCATAAACTGCGTAATCTTATGGCAAAATGGACTTATTTGGTTTAAATAATGTTATTAATTTATGTTACAGCATTTGTGAAAGTAGTCTTATTGTTTCAATAATATGTTTTTTTATGCTTTTATCGTCTGCCTTAATTTTCCTATGAATTTCAGATTTGCAAATATTAACGAAGGTTGAAATGAATTGACACATTTGTTTTCATCCATTATACTATATATAATAAAATAGATTGGGAGTGTACAACAAAAATGGATGATGACGGTATAAGTCAAGTCGCGATATTAATAATTATTTTATTGATATCTGCATATTTTTCAGCTGCAGAAACTGCTTTTCTAAAATTTAACAAATCTAAGATGAGAAACTTGGCAGCTAATAATAAGAAAGCGGCATTGGTTTTGAAGCTGGAAGATAATTATGACAACCTTATGTCAACTATAATAATTTTCAAAAGTATCGTTAATGTTACAGCTGCATCATTGGTTATATTTATTTTTTCTAAAATGTTTATTGACAACGGAATTTTAATTTCAACTATTATTGCAATTTTTTCAGTAATGATTGCAGGGGAATTAATTCCAAAGGGCTTGGCAAATATAACTCCGGAGAAAGCTGCAATGTTCTTTGCTCCTTCAATGAATTTATTTATAAAGAGCTGTTCACCAATTAATTTTCTCATCTCAATATGTAAGAAAATGATTTATAAGACTTTTAAAACTAAAGAGCTTCCTTCTGTTTACGAAGATGAATTGCGAACTATGTTGGATGAGGTAGAAAATGAAGGGGTAATAAACAAAAATGAAAGTGATTTAATTCGTTCTGCAATTGAGTTTAATGAAACAGTGGCAGAGGATATTTATACACCAAGAATTGATATTGTAGGTATTGAAGAAAATGAAAGTTTGGACTCAATCAAGGAAAAGTTTATATTAAGCGGTTATTCAAGACTGCCGGTGTTTTCCGGAGATATGGATAATATAATCGGTGTACTCCATGAGAAAGACTTTTATCAGGGTTTAAACAGGAAAGAAAAAGATATTAAAAAGCTTATTTCAAAAACTATTTTCATAACACCCAACAAGAAAATATCCGAGCTTTTAAAAGAATTACAGTTCTCTAAAGTCCATATGGCTGTTGTAATAGATGAATACGGCGGGACTGAAGGTCTGGTTACCATGGAGGATATTATTGAAGAGCTGGTAGGTGAAATTTGGGACGAACATGATGAAGTAATTGAATGGTTCAAGAAGCTCGGAGAAGACAAATACTTGGTATCCTGCAATGCGGATATTGATGACATGTTTGAGCTGTTTGGCATAGAGGTTGATGAAGAACTTGATATTACTACGGTTAATGGTTTTATCACAATGTTGTTTGAAGGCATACCTGAAGAGGGCGGAAGGATTGTTTATAAAGACCTCGACATTACAGTTACAAAAGCAGAAGCAAAAAGGGTACTTGAAATTCAGGTAGAAAGAATTAAAACGGAAGACTCCTTACAATATAAATATATATGAATTAATAATAAATTACAGACATATTAATTAATATGTCTTAGATTATTGGTAAATTTCATTTATGTTATCCTGAGCGATAGCGAAGGCTCTCATCTTTCAGGCTTGAGCCTTCAGAATGACAAATTAAACGTACTTTATCATCAAGCTGAGGCATATAGAATAATATGTCTTTATTTTATTGTGGGGAAAAATTATATGAATTCATTGTGGTTTGGATTAATTTTTTTGGGGCTTTTATTTTCTTTTATAAACAAAAGTCCGGAAACAGTTACAAATGTTCTTTTTTTCGAAATAGAGAAATCGGTAGAGCTGATACTAAATTTAATTCCCATTATGGCATTTTGGACAGGATTAATGCGAATAGTGGAAAAAACAAGTATATTGAACAAATTATCATCACTTATAAAACCCTTTGTAAGATATTTGTTCAAGGATGTGCAAAATGACGTTAAAGCCGTAAATGCAATTTTAATGACATTGGCTGCCAATTTATTCGGTATCGGAAACTCTGCCACCGCCTTTGGCATTAAAGCAATGCAGGAAATGCAGAAAAGCAATTTAAATAAAAAAACAGCCACAAACGCCATGTGCATGTTTTTGATAATCAATGTCTCGTCAATCCAGTTGATACCATTAAATATTATTAAATTAAGAGCTGATTCAGGCTCTTCGGCTCCTTCGGAAATTATGGTGCCTACTTTGATTGTAACATCATTTTCAACCATGGCGGCGGTAATACTTGCCAAGTATTTTGAAAGGAAAGAGTTATGAGAATATCAGATTTGGTATTACCCATATTAATAGGGTTAATATTGTTTTATGGGATATCAAAGGGTGTTGATGTATATTCTGCATTTGTTGAGGGAGCAATAGATGGCGCAAAATCAGCGCTTAAAATATTTCCTTATATTTTAGCAATTATATTTGCAATCAATTTATTTATACAGTCGGGAGCAGAAGCATTTATTGTTGATATACTTACGCCTATTACTGCATTGGTAGGATTTCCTACAGAATTATTATCGCTGTCCATAGTTAAGCCCTTGTCCGGAGGAGGCTCCCTTGGAGTATTTCAAACAATTTTAGATAATTATGGAGCTGATTCTTTTATAGGACGAAGCGCATCGGTTATTATGGGCTCATCAGAAACAATATTCTATACTACTGCAGTTTATTTCGGCTCTGTAGGTATTTCAAATTACAGATATACAATAAAGGTTGGTCTTCTATCTCATGCAGCAACAATCTTTGCTGCATTGATTGTTTGTAAATTAATGTTTTGAACGCTTTGAGCCCACATAAAACAAGTCTTGCCAAAATGCAAAAATTCCTGATAATAAAAACACATCTCCCACGCTTATTGTTTTTGGAAAGGGATAGGGGGGATGCAATGTAATTATATCACAAAGAAATTTTAATTTGGTTTCTTCCGTAAGCAGTGAATGTACTAAATCTTTTCCGGAAAGAAGAAACATTTTTTTTGTTTCAACATCCGAAAGAAGCTCAGACACATATACAGGCATTTTAAAATCATTTGCTGCTATTGCTGCAAAATTAAATAAGGCACCTAAGAAAAACAACATCATGTAAGACCTTTTAATGTTTAGCAATGAAACATAAAGAAGTCCAAAATAAATGACCCAATTAAGAGATAAAATTCTAAGCAGGGTTATATTTGTGTATTTCTTAAACAAAAATTCAGCAGCAATTTTAATTACTGCTGCCAATATTAACACCTTATAGCCTCTTATTTTTATATGGTATCGATTGAAATCAAAGTTTCTTTTTTTGATAAGTAAAACTGCTATTGCAGTCACAATTGACAGCAGGGAAAAAAATATAATTTCAAAATACATGTTCTACCTTCTCTTCAGCTATTTTAAAAAATACGTTCTTCAAGGCAATTATCGCATCATCCACAATATCAGGGTTAAATTGTGTACCTTCATTATTTTTTATTTCCTGAAGTGCAGATTCAAGACTTAAGGCACTTCTGTAAGGCCTGTCTGTTGTCATGGCATCAAAAGAATCGGCAATGGTCAGTATGGATGTTTCTAAGGGGATGTCTTCATAACACAATCCGTCAGGGTATCCCTTGCCGTCATTTCTTTCATGGTGGTGCTTTATTATACCTGAAATATTTGATAAATAGCTTAAATCTGCAATTATTGTTGCACCTATTTCCGGGTGAGATTTAATTTTTTCAAATTCTTCTCTTTTTAATTTTCCTGTTTTGTTCAGGATATTTTTGTCTATACCTATTTTTCCTATATCATGAAGAAGAGCGGCACTTTTTATTAAATCAATCTTGCCCTGAGGCAGTCCCACTTTTTGTGCTATTGCTTCTGCATATGCACTGACACGCATGGAGTGACCGCTTGTGTATGGGTCGCTTGCTTCTATGGCACGAACAAGAACATTTAATGTTTCAAAATAATTCTTACGCATGTCCAAATAAAGCTTAAAAGTGTATCTTGCAAGTAGAAGGGGGATAAAGAATAACAGCAATCCGCCCAATCCATAGCTGTAGTATGAAAATGCCAAGACTATACCTAAAAGACCAACTAATATTACATTTATCAACATAGAATAAAAATTAGTTTTCCATATATATACTAATTTTTCATTTAATAATAATGACATTAACATTGACATAAAGAATGTATTTAACAATATATATACAAATAATGCTGCAGCACCTGCAATAGGATTAAAAAAAATAAGAGTGAAGTTTACAGATTTATCTATTACTGAATATACAATACCTGCCACGCCAAAACTTATAATATACTGACTTACATTAAAAACTGTTTTATAAATGGGATTATTAAATATATGTACTCTGCCTTTTCCATCCATATAAGGACATCTTAACATCATTCCTATAGCTGAAATCAATGATACCGTTAACGGGTTGGTCAATAATATTGCAGAAAAGGTGAGTGCAAAACTAACTGATACGGCGCCTATTTTTGGCAATAGTATCCAAAATGTTTCAGCTATAGCCGTTAATATTGAAAAAACAATAAGCAAAATATAATCGCTTATTGTGTAGTTGTTAAATAAATAAATCATTATGAATATTGCAGTAAGCGAAAGAAAAAATAAATATGTATAAAGTTTAATGGTAGTTTCTTTTTTCTGCTTATCATTAATCATTTTTCATCCTTTATATGAAGGGCTGACTTCGTAATTCGCTAATTAAACCCAGCTAAATCCAGCGCCGGCAGCTAAAACCATTGCTACTAAAGATGCTATTAAAGGAAATAACTTTTTCATTTGAAACCTCCACTGATAATCTCTGCTCAGTTCGCTAATAAGAACAGGAAGGTTTCGCTACGCTAATTTTTCAAAAATTTTTGATAATAAGTCAGCCCTATCATTCTTTTATCAATAAACATATCTTTCTGTTAATTGCATTTAATGTTGCTTTTATTGCCGCATCAATTTGGCTATTTTCAATTATTGATGCGCCTACTGAAATATTTTCTTTGCCGTTATTAATTTGATTGACTGCAATAATCAAAGCTTTTTCTCCGGTTATTTTGGCATATTGAATGTCTTCTATAATGAAATAATCATAATTTACAGCTTGTCTGATTGCGTCTAAGGTTGAGCTTGCAGCCACTACCAAGGATTGCTTTTCTGATTTAATACCTTCTGCTTCTCCGATAAATTCTTTGCCGTCCCAGGTAAGCTTAGTTTTTATTTTAATTTTGTCAAAAGTTGATTCATTTATGTAACCTTCGTATAGAAGCCTGAAATCCGAGTTGATGGACATATTTTTGTCTATTTGAGCAACACTTATTATTTTATAATCAACATCTTTGTTGAACTTCGAAAGCAGTGCAGTGCGTACATCGCGGGCTATTTGTTTGGAATGTCTGCTGCTGTCAGACAGTACATGTATTTCGCGGATTTCATTGTTTGAATCGATTATAACTTTAGATGAAAGAACAGACTTGATATCGTTTAAAAAATACTCCATTTCTTCGAAATTCATATTTATCCTCCAAGTATTGTTAATTAATTATAGTACATCAGTATTAGAATTACAACATTTTTTTAGGAATTCTCTAAAATTTTCACATTTTTTTCTATAATATTACAAAAAAAATACACTATTCCATTCGTAAATGAAAGTGTATTTAATTTAATTGATTTATTATAATGCATTCCAATATTCAAGGATACCTGCGTAAACAGCCCAAGCGGTTTTTTCTTGATAATCATCAGAAACAAGTTTTCTTTCTTCATTGTTGTTTGATAAAAATCCGCATTCGATTAAAATTACGGGAACGGTTGTATCATCCATTATTTTTATGTTCTTTTTAATTTGGGGTACACGTCCATTGCTTTTGTCAAGAATATTCTTCATGCTTTCCTGTATTGTATCCGCTGCTTTTTTTGTTGTTGCTTCATTGCTTTTTTGATAAAAAACATGGGCTCCATAGTATTGTTTCTGCGGAAAAGAATTCAAATGTATTGATATTACTAAATCAGCATTTGAGTTGTTTATAAGTTCAACCCTATTTTTTAAGTCCTCATTTTTTTTAGCTCTTATTGTACCTGAAAGCTCTGTATATAGCCCGTTGTCATCATACCTTGTCATTTCGACTTCAAATCCGCTTCCTTCCAAAAAACTCATAAGCTTTTTGGATATGGCCAAATTAATGGGGGCTTCTGCAATTTTCATATCACCACTTGCTCCTTGGTCTATTCCGCCATGCCCGGGATCTATTAGAATTTTGATTTTCTCGACTTTTTTATCGCTTGCAGCATCTATGGTTTCTGCAGTCCTTGTTATGTTTAAAAGAATACTCGTTAGCATTATAATTATTATTGCAACAGCAAATATAAAATTGAGCTTTTTTAAAATTTTTTCCATACCCATACCTCTCTATATACTTATAATTAAATTTATGACAGGCAGGTGTTTTTATTACAAAAAATTAAGGAATGGGGACACACCTTCATGGCAGGTAAGCCGGTGAAGAAAGTCCATGAAGGAATGTCCCCGTACTATATTTAAATTTATGAGAGGCAATGATTTATATTACAATTAGTTTCTTCTCCAAATTACCGGTGAGAACAAAATTATTACCGGTAATATTTCCAACCTTCCAAGTATCATATCAGCAATAAATATGCTCTTGCTTAAAACTGAAAAGTCTGCGAAATTTCCCATAGGTCCGGCAATTTCAAAACCCGGTCCTATATTGCTTATGGTTGCTATTACTGCTGAAAATGATGTCATAAAATCAAAATCATCCAAGGAAACAATAATAACCGACAGTATTATAATTGCCACATATGCAAAGAAGAAAATCAATATGCTTTTTAAAGCGTCATCATCTAATGACTTCCCGTCAACCTTGATTGTTTGTACGGACTGGGGATGAATTGTATGCTTTATTTCATAATACAAAGTTTTTGAAAGCACTAAAATTCTTACTGATTTAACACCGCCTGCTGTTGAGCCGGCACATGCACCAAAAAACATTAAGGCTAATAACAATGATTTTGAAAACATAGGCCACAAATTGAAATCCGTTGTTGCATATCCTGTGGTTGTTACCAAAGTAGAAACCGTGAAAGCAGAATGTCTTAATGCTTCAAAAAAGTTATAATTAAACCTATGCATTACATTAATTACAACAAGTGCTACTCCTAAGACTGTGTAAAAGCAGTAGAGCCTGAATTCTTCATTCTTAAAAATATGTTTAAATTCTTTTCTGATAAGAAGGTAGTATAGAGTAAAGTTTACCCCGAATAAATACATACCTATTGTAATTATCCATTCAATCCAAGGGTTGTTATACGCTCCCACACTCAAGGTATCCATAGCGAAGCCTCCGGTTCCCGCGGTTCCAAAGGCATAAATGAATGAATTGAACACAGGCATTCCTGCTGCTATTAAGAGTATAACAATAATGACGGTCATAAATGCATAAATTATATATAAAATTTTAGATGATTCTCCTATTCGAGGAACTAATTTTCCCGGTGAGGGACCGGGGCTTTCAGCGCGCATTAAAAACACCGGGTGCCCCCCGATAGATGGAACCAAAGCCATTGTAAATACTAATACACCCATACCGCCTATCCAGTGAGTAAAACTTCTCCAAAACAACAGTCCTCTGGGCATAATTTCAACATCACGCACAATGCTTGATCCCGTTGTTGTAAATCCGGAAACTGTTTCGAACAATGCATCAATATAGGATGGTATGGAGCCGCTTAAATAGAAGGGCAGAGCACCAAAAAGGGACACTGCAAACCAGCTTAGTGCAACTGCTGCATAGCCTTCTCTTTTTCGCATTTCCGGTTTACCGAATTTAAATCTTGACAACAGAATCCCTGTTGCAGCCGTTGCTGCAATGGTTATAACAAAAGCATTAATTTCATACGAGTTGTCAATTATTGATATCAGCAAAGAAGGAACCATTAATAAAGCTTCCCAAAACAATACTATTCCAAGCACCTTAAGTACTATCTTTACTTTCACAAATTGCCTCCAATAGATTAAAACTACAATATTTACCTTATGCCAATATTTCGATAAGGTCGGTTAAAAATCCGGTCTTTGTAACCACTATAACCTTGTCATGTTCTTTAATCACATCATTTCCATTAGGAATGATAATTTTTTTATTACGTAAAATTGCAGCTATTAATACATCTTTTCTCAGGTTTAAATCCTGCAATTTAATATTTGTTAAATCAGGAGAATGTTTTACTGTAAATTCCGCAACTTCAGCCCTATTATCAAGTATTCTGTACAGTTTTTCAACAGCCGTCCCCTGTGTATTATCTAATGCCCTTATATATCTTAAAATATTGGTTGCGGTAATAAATTTAGGGCTTATTATGCTGTCAAGTCCTAATTTTTGCACTATTGGGAAATAGTTTTGTCTGTTTATTTTCAAGATTACCTTGGGCACACCGCATTGATGAGCATATAGAGAGCTTATTAAATTCTCTTCGTCTCTGTCAGTTAATGCTACAATAACATCTGTCGACTCAATATTTTCATTGTCCAAAACCTCCTGGTCGGTACCATCTCCGTGAATTATCAATGTTTCAGTGAGTACATCATTCAGCAGCAAGCATCTATCCTTGTCAAGCTCAATTATTTTTACATTCAAACCCATTTCTTCTAAAAGCCAGGTTAGATATATTGCTGTTCTGCTTCCGCCTATTATTGTTACATTTTTAACTTTATGTGAAATTCTGCCTAAATATTTAAAAAATATTGAGATACTGTTTCTTTCACCGATTACCTGTATTATATCATCCGGCAAAAATACAAAATTTCCCTTTGGTATAAAGACCTCCTCATTCCTCATTACTGTACAAAACAATATCTTTGAAGGCAAATGCCTGTTTAGCTCCATAAGGTTTATATTAATTATGGGGTCTGTTGCCAAAACTCTGAATTCAACCAATTCAATTAAGTTATTGGCAAATGTTTCAACATCTGCAGCAGAAGGGAACTGAATCATTTGGGCTATTTCAGCTGCTGCTTCCATTTCAGGATTAATTACCAAGTTTAATTCAAGTTCTTCTCTTAACATTTTATATTCATCAGAATAATCAGTGTTTCTAACTCTTGCAACAGTATGCTTTGCTCCTAATTTTTTCCCTATAACGCAGCAAATCATATTTAATTCATCACTGTCGGTGACAGCCAATAAAATGTCTGTTTCATCTATGCCTGCACTTTTTAATATTTCCGCACTTGCTCCGTTACCCTTGATACACATAATATCAAGGGTTTCATCTGCATGTGTCAACACTTCGGCATCATTGTCTACTAATGTTATATCGTGATCTTCGGTTGATAATTGTTGAGCCAATGTATAGCCAACTTTTCCTCCGCCGACTATTATAATTTTCATTTTTTTCCTCCATATTTTAATAAGAACCTATATATATTATTAACAAATTTATTATATGTTTAATTTAAAAAATGTCAAATGTTTTAATGTTAAATTATAGTAAAAGATGTAAGAACCAAAAATATTTTACCCATAATGCCGGAAACTAAACAAGATGTCAGTAATCAGACGGAATGTCAAATAATTGGCACATATGAATTTATATAAATATAATATTTATTGAAATCAAGGGATTATTTAAATAGCTTCGGTTTCAAAAATTGGCATGACTATTGCTTACTATTCATACGGGACATTCTTTCGCCTTATTCTACATAACGCATACATAATAGGGGACATTCCTTGATAGTACGACCTGCAAAGAGTGACCCTCTATCAAGGTGTTTCCCCATACCTATTAAGGTTCGTCCCTATATAACAAAACTAGACAGGAGGCATCCATGAGAATAGAAGAACATCCCATTCTTAAATTTAATAAAGAAAAAAAAATAAAGTTTATTTTTAACAAGCAGGAAATGGAAGGCTATGAAGGAGAAACAATTGCTGCTGCTTTACATGCTGCGGGAGTGAAGGTTCTTGGAAAAAGTTTGTTTTTGCATAGACCAAGAGGGTTTTATTGTGCAATAGGAAATTGCTCGTCATGTTTAATGACTGTAAATGGTTTGGCAAATGTCAAAACCTGTATTACAGAGCTTGAGGAAGGAATGATAGTAGAAACACAGCAGGGCAAGGGAGTGATAGTATGAAACATGCAGAAATTGTTATTATAGGCGGAGGCCCTGCAGGTCTTTGTGCTGCTGTAAGTGCTGCAAAAAGCGGTTCCAAGGTATTAATTATTGATAGAAACAAAATCTTAGGCGGTCAGCTTATAAAACAAACACATATGTTTTTTGGTTCGGAAAAACAATATGCATCGACAAGGGGAATAGACATACCTGAAATATTGATAAACGAACTACTTAAATATAAAGAAAATGTTGAAATTAAAACTGACTCAACAGTAGTGGGAATGTATGAAGATGGAATTATAACTGTTTTGGAAAAGGAAGATAATTATTATAAAATCAGGCCTAAATCCGTAATTGTTGCAACAGGAGCTTATGAGAAATTCTTAAGTTTTCCAAACAATGATTTGCCGGGAATTTACGGAGCAGGAGCTGTTCAGACACTGATGAATGTTTACGGTGTAAAGCCGGGAAACAAAGTCTTGATGGTGGGTGCAGGAAATATAGGACTTATTGTGAGCTATCAGCTTATGCAGGCTGGAGTTGAAGTAAAAGCAATAATTGATGCAGCGCCAAAGATAGGAGGATACTTGGTACATGCTTCCAAAATAAGAAGGATGGGAGTGCCCATAATGACTTCCCACACTGTAAAAGAAGCAATTGGTTATGAGTTTTTACAAAAGGTTGTTATATGCAAAGTTGATGAAAAATTTAACTACGTAGAGGGCACAGAAATTTCTTTTGATGTTGATGTAATGTGTATCTCCGTAGGTCTTACACCGCTTAATGAACTTCTTGCCATGAGAGGCTGCGAGATGAAGTATATTCCTCAGTTAAGCGGTCTTGTTCCTGTAAGAAATGAAAACTATGAAACTTCTGTTGAAAATATATTTGTTGCAGGGGATGCCACCGGGGTGGAAGAAGCAAGTACCGCCATGGTTGAAGGGTTTTTGGCAGGATTATGCGCTGCAGCAAAAATAGGGTATAAGACGGATGATTTTATAAACAGAAAAAATGATTATGTAAAACAATTGAATAATTTGCGTTCAGGACCTGCAGGAAAGCATATTTTAGCGGGCATTGAGCAGATAGGGAGGTAAAAATGTTTGAAAAAACGGGAATTCCAAGCAAAGAAATGATAATGAAAAAGTTTCCTCCAATAGGCAGAATTAATAAAGGTGCAGTTGCAGTAATTGAGTGCTACAAAGAAATACCATGCAACCCATGTGAGACTGCATGCAAATTTGATGCAATAAAAGTAGGGGAAGATATAAACAATATCCCTGAAGCTCAATTTGAAAACTGCACAGGCTGTGCAATATGCCTGAGCAAATGTCCGGGACTGGCTATTATGATAGTGGACGGCTCGAAATCAAAGGATACGGTTGAAGTTAAAATTCCATATGAGTTTTTACCTCTTCCGAAAGAAGGACAAATTGTAAAAGGACTTAACAGGGAAGGAAAATACATAACAGATGTAAAAGTATTAAAAGTATTAAACCCAAGCTCATTTGACAGAACTCCGGTAATCACGATTGAAATAGACAGAAAGTTTTTGTATGAGATAAGGAATATCAGGGTGGTGGCTTAAAATGGATGAAAATACTATAATCTGCAGATGCTCGGATGTTACATTAAAAGAAATAAGAGAACTAATAAGTGATGGTTATGTTACATTTGATGAAATAAAAAGAATTACTCGTGCAGGCATGGGCCCCTGCCAGGGTAAGACCTGCGGTCAGCTGATAATGAGAGAAATTGCAAATGCAACAGGTCAAAATATTAAGGATGTTAAATTTCAAACCAACAGACCTCCTGTTGTCGGAGTTAAATTGGGGCTTATTGCAAAAGAGGGTAGAAAAAATGAAGAATAAAGCAGAAGTTGTAATAATCGGAGGAGGAATATCCGGTTGCTCAATTGCATATAACTTAGCAAAAAATGGGCTTAGGGATATAGTCGTATTAGAGAAGAACTATATTTGCAGCGGCTCTACAGGCAGATGCGGTGCAGGTGTAAGAATGCAGTGGGGAACAGAAATGAACTGCAAGATTGCTAAAAAAAGCATTGAATTTTACGAAAATGCCAATGAAATACTGCAGTACGAAAGGGATGTGGAATTTAAGCAAAAAGGTTATCTTTTAGTTGCAGATACAGACCATGAAGTGGAACAATTCAAAAAAAATATTGAAGTGCAGCATTCATGCGGTATCCCTTCAACAATGCTCACTTTGGAAGAAGCAAAGGAAATAGTCCCTTATTTAAATACAGATATATTAAAGGGAGCAGCCTATTGCAGTAAGGATGGTTTTTTAAACCCGTTTCATACAACAGATGCATTTTATAGAGCTGCAAAAAGACAAGGGGCAGAATTCTACACTTTTACGGAAGCGACAGGAATCAAAGTTGAAAAAGGAAAAGTTACCGGAGTGGAAACAAATAAAGGCTTTATTTCTACGAATATTGTCGTAAATGCTGCCAATGGTTACGGCAAAAGCATTTGCGATATGGTTGGTCTCGATGTGCCTACATATTCAGAAAGACACCAGATTCTTGTGACTGAGCCTGTTGAGCCTATGCAGGACCCTATGGTTATGGCATTCGGTCTGAATTTTTACATCCAGCAATCACCGGAGGGTACATTTATAATGGGCAGAGGTGATGAAAATGAGCCTAAGGATTTAAGAGTTACTTCCAGTTGGCAGTTTATCGAAGAAATGGCAAAAACAATAGATATGGTTTTGCCTCCAATATCTAAACTGAGAGTAATAAGACAATGGGCAGGTCTTTACAATATGACACCTGACAAACAGCCTATTTATGATGAAGCAGAAAACGCAAAAGGATTTTATCTTGCTCTCGGATTCAGCGGTCATGGCTTTATGTTTGGACCTATTACGGGTATTGCTATGTCCGAAATGATATTGAAGGAAAAACCTACAATTGATGTAAGCATGCTTAATTTGAATCGCTTTAAAACCGGAAGGCTGCTTTTAGAGTCATCGGTGGTGTAGAGGAAGGGGGACACACCTTGATAGACGGTCATTCTTTGCGGGTCATGCTATCAAGGAATGTCCCCGTACTTGGAATGTTCCCGTATTTATTGCTTTTTATGTTAAATGAAGTATAATGTAAATAATAATGTCATTCTAATTAACTGTCATTCTGAGGGCTTTAGCCGGAAGAATCTCAAACAAAATAAATGATTAAATTAATGGGAGGCTTTAAATGAGAGAAGAATATTTAAATAAGTTAGTCGAAATATTAAAAGAGAAAGAAATTGATGCCATATTAATTGCTCCTTCGGAAGAAATGGAATTCATAATGGGACATAACACTCATCTTTGCGAAAGATTTCAAGCATTGATTATTAAAAATGACGGAAATTATTTTTATATTTGTAATTTGCTGACTCAAGATGAAATTCAGAGTGTTTTAGGACCATCAATAAAAGTTTACGGCTGGTTTGACGGAGATGTATTTACCGACACCGTTAAAAAGGCATTTGAAGAGCAAGGATTAATTGGAAAGACTGTTGCTGTAAACTCTACGGAAAGGGCATTTATAATTCTTCAGATAATGGAAGCAATGGATGTTAAATTTATAAACGGCAAACCATTTTTGGAAGATATGAGGATAATTAAGAATGAAGAAGAGCTTGACAATTTAAGAATGGCTGCCCGCATAACGGATGAATCTTATGATGAATTGCTTGAGTTTATAAAACCGGGAATTAAGGAAGCCGACATAGCAAGGAAAATGAATGAAATATTCAAGGAAAAGGGTGCTGATGAAGGTTTTACAATGGTCTGTTCAGGGCCGAATTCATCTTATCCTCATTACAATGATGATCAGAGGATAATTCAGGAAAAAGACATTATTGTACTTGATTGGGGCTGTAAATACAACAATATGTGTGCTGATATGTCAAGAACCATATTTGTGGGAGGCATAACAGAGGAAGAAAAAAAGGTTTATGAAATAGTGAAGGCAAGCCAGGAAGCAGGGGAAAAGGCAGCTGTACAAGGCGCATATATACCTGATGTGGATAATGTTTCAAGAGATATAATTGAAAAGTCAGGATACGGGGAGTACTTTTTTACAAGACTTGGACATGGAATAGGATATTCAGTGCATGAGGCTCCGGATATTAAGGCAAGCAATAAAAGGAATTTAGAAAAAGGCATGGTGTTCAGCATTGAGCCCGGTATTTATTTGGCAGGAAATTTTGGAATACGTATTGAGAATATTGTCGCTGTAACTGAAGACGGAAATGAAGTATTAAATAAAGCATCTAAAGATATAGAATTAATTTCGATGTCCGAAACATAGCAACATCAATGGATATAAAATATTAA
>ENA-UOOE01001212-UOOE01001212.1-fermentation-metagenome-genome-assembly--contig:-NODE-1212-length-22397-cov-24.396160_pt1 | contig 22397 bp, 17 predicted proteins | sample MGYA00245776_ERZ724021 | MGnify/ENA primary metagenome ERZ724021 (study PRJEB28704, sample SAMN03018321) | fermentation metagenome | biome: anthropogenic terrestrial biome; feature: soil... | reverse complement strand
AAATGCAGAAATTCCGGAAAAGCGCTGAAGCGCCTTTCCGGAATAATTACATTACCTCTTGGTCTTTACCGTCACGCGTTGCGTTTAGCAGCGGCCTCGGCAATCTTAGCCTTTTCTTCAGCGGCAAGCTTCTCTTTCATTTCCGCACGCGGCCTGCCTTCACTCTTATCCCATATTTCGTCCGCAACAACCTTCCAATTCTTGGCGGCATCCACGCATTTGTCTGTCAGGTCGTCAACGTTTTCAGGGTGTATAAGGTCTGTGGAATGTGCGCCGGACTTTTTAACCATTTGTGCCAGACGGCCCGGGTTGTCAAGCATTGGGCACGGGCGCAGCTGGTTATGGTTGAACGGCTGGTTCTTCCTGTACTGCATAAAGAGCGGCGACTGGTAAGTTTGGAGCAGCGTCTTCTCCCTTATGTTGGAGTCTGCATAATGTATAAAAGCGCACGGCTCTATATCACCGTTGGCGTTTATATGCAGGTACTGCCTGCCGCCGGCAATGCAGCCGTTGACATACTCGCCGTCGTTCCAAAAGTCCATTGTGAACAAAGGCTTTTCAGAACGGAACTTGCGCACCTGGTCGTACATATATTTGCGCTGCTCAGCCGTCGCCATCAGTTCAGGAACGGCATCTACGCCCACCGGTATATATGTGAAGAACCACGCGAACTTGCAGCCGAGATCTATAAGGAAATCATAGTACTCGCTGCTGCCTATAGTTTCGGCGTTTTTCCTTGTGTAGCACAGTGACGCGCCGAACGGAAGCTTCTTTGACTTGAGGAGGTTCATTGCCTTTATTACTTTTTGGAACGTGCCCTTGCCGCGGCGGAAGTCCGTTTCTTCCTCATGCCCTTCTATGCTTATGGCAGGGACAAAGTTTTTAACCCTCAGCATTTCGTCGGCAAACTTCTCGTCGATGAGCGTAGCGTTTGTAAACGCAAGGAATTCACAGTCGCTGTGTTTTTCACAAAGCTTTATTATATCGTCTTTGCGCACGAGCGGCTCTCCGCCGGAGTAAATGTACATATATGTGCCGAGCTCTTTGCCCTGTTTAATTACATTGTCGAGTTCGTCAAACGTAAGGTTAAGCTTGTTGCCGTACTCTGCGGCCCAGCAGCCGGTACAGTGCAGGTTGCAGGCGGAAGTCGGATCCATCAGTATGGCCCACGGTATGTTGCAGTTGTATTTTTCAACCATTTTGTTTTTCTTTACGCTGCCGAGTATGGCGGAATTTATAAGGAAGTTCGCAAACATCTTCCTGCGGACACCGTCGTCTATATCGGTATAGAGGCTGCATATGAGGCGGTTCCAGTTGTTGTCGGGGTCTTTCATAAAGCCGTCTATCATGTCGTAAGTGTTTTTATAGAGATCGTTTTTGTCTAACTTTCTAAGCCAGCTTATGACCTTGGGAACATTCTCCTGCGGATTTTTGTCCAAATAATTAAGGACCCTTTTTAATCCAAAAGCCTCAAGTTTCTCGTTGACCGTAGCCATTTGTTTCCGCTCCTTTTCATTATAGATGAAACTGCCCGGTTTGGTTTTATAATATTTATGAAATAACTCACAAATGAAACGCATCTGCAGTGTCCGTTTCAGGCAAATAACAATATCATCATACCATTTTTATGTTTTACTGTATCTATACATTTTCACCGGAATGTCGGAAAATGTAACAGTCGCAGCCTATTATCACAATCTTCGGTATTTCGCCTTAAAATTACCGATATGCTATTATAGCATTACTAACGTCCGCAATAATTCTCTAAACAATAATTAGTAATGGTTTTTGTTATCTTTTTACACATTATGCCATCTTTGCTTATTTTGAATATTGTTTTTTATTTTGCCCCATTTTGCCCTAATACATATGCCAATTTATGTATATAATAAAGTATACGCCAAAAGCAAGATTGACTTTACCCCGTGTGTATTGTATCATAAATTGGATTTGTTGTTTTTTGTATTTACCATACTTGTCATCCTACTTGAATATAAATTACGGCGGCGGAGGAATACGCATGATTTTAACTTCTCTTTTGGAAGGCTTGGATTACAGGGCGGACGGCCCCGCGGATATAGAAATAAGCGGAGTGGTTTACGACTCACGCAAAGTAAAAAAAGGATACCTTTTCATATGCCTTAAAGGTTCTTCGGTAGACAGCCACAAGTTTGCCGCAAAGGCCGCTAAGGCAGGCGCGGCCGCCGTGCTGGCCGAACACGGCGTTGAGGCGCCGGGCGCGCTCGTTGTGACCGTCAACGACACGCGCGCTGCCATGGCTTCCGTTTCAGCGAAATGGTTCGGCAGCCCAGCCGAAAAAATGAGCGTCATAGGCATTACAGGCACAAAGGGAAAAACGACCGTTTCATACATGATACGTTCCATACTTGAAGCCGGCGGGATAAAAACAGGCATTATAGGTACCATTGGCACCGTTATAGGCGATAAAGTAATAAAAACGGAAAACACAACGCCGGAGTCGTACGACATACAGCGTTACCTTGCCATGATGGCCGGCAGCGGCTGCAAAGCCGCCGTCATAGAGGCCTCATCTATAGGGCTTAAAGACCACAGGGTTTCAGGTTTTACTTTTGACTACGGCCTTTTCACCAATTTTTCACCTGACCACATAGGCGGCCTTGAGCACAAAAGCATTGAAGAGTACATGCGGTGCAAGAGCATGCTTTTCAGGCAGTGCAGAACTGGCATAATAAATATTGACGATGAGAACTGGCGCGGCGTTACGGCAGGCCATACATGCTCATTAGAAACATACGGCTTTTCGCAAAGCGCCGGGCTGCGCGCCGAAAATGAAGAGCTTGTCTCAAGGCCCGGGTACCTCGGGGTAAAGTTCCGCTTTGCAGGCAGTCTCAGCTTTGAAGCAGACGTCTGCATACCCGGCAGGTTCAGCGTTTATAACGCGCTTGCCGCCGCGGCCGTATGCCTGCATTTCGGGGTAAGCGAAAAAAACATAGCCGATGGGCTTAAAAACGTAAAGGTCAAAGGGCGCGTGGAGCCTGTAAAAGTACCAGGCGAATACACCCTGCTCATAGACTACGCCCACAACGCCCTCAGCATGGAGAACATACTCCGCACACTGCGCGAGTACAGGCCGGCCCGCCTTGTCTGCATGTTCGGCGCCGGCGGCAACCGCGCGCGGGCGAGGCGCTACGAGATGGGCGAAGTAAGCGGGCGCCTTGCCGACCTGTCGGTCATAACCGCCGACAATTCGCGGTTTGAAGACGTAAACGATATAATAAACGATATATTAACTGGAATGAAAAAAACGGACGGTAAGTATGTTGTAATCCCCGACCGCAGGCAGGCCATAAAATACTGCATTGAAAATGCCGGGCGCGGCGACATAATAGTCCTCGCCGGCAAAGGCCACGAAGATTACCAGGAAATAAACGGCGTGAAATACCATTTTGACGAGCGTGAAATCGTCCGCGGCATAATAGACGGAAAGTTGTGAAGCATATGGAAATGACGGTACGTTTTATAACAGAGGCATGCGGCGGCAGGCTGCTTTCAGGCGACCCTGAAGCCGCCGTCACCTCAGTTTCGGCAGACAGCCGCGGGATAAAAGAAGGCGCGCTGTTCGTGCCTATAGTCGGCGAAAAAACAGATGCCCACAGGTTCATACCCGATGTGTTTAAAGCCGGCGCCGCCGCGTCTTTCACGCAGGAACCGTCAAAAGCTTACGGTGAAAAAGCCGTAATCCTCGTAAAAGACACACTGCGTGCTCTGCAGGACACCGCCGCGGCTTACAGGCGGGCTTTCCATATACCATTTATAGGCGTAACAGGAAGCGCAGGCAAAACAACGACGCGTGAAATGACTGCCCTTGCCCTGTCGTCCGGCCTTAACGTTATGAAAACGCAGGGGAACCTAAACAGCCAGGTCGGCCTTCCGCTCACGCTCTTTACGCTCTCGGCACGGCATGAAGCCGCGGTAATGGAAATGGGCATGAGCAACTTCGGCGAAATGGGGCGCCTTGCCGGGATAGCAAGGCCGGACTTTGCTGTAATAACAAACATAGGCCTTTCACATATAGGCCAGCTTAAAACAAAAGAAAACATACTAAAGGAAAAACTCCATATAACGGACTTTTTCGGCAGGAGTTCGACCTTATTCCTTAACGGCGACGACAGTATGCTCGCCGCGCTAAAGGGCAGCCTGCCGTTTGACACCGTGTATTACGGTACGTGTGAAAACAGCGCCTTCCGCGCCGTTAATATAGAAGAAGGCAGTAATTCCTCCAAATTTCAATTTATCCCTGAAGGCGGCGCCAGCGTCAGCGTCACGCTCCCCGTGCCCGGCAGGCATTACATTTCAGACGCGCTCGCGGCTTTGGCCGTCTGCAGCCGCCTTAACGTGCCTCTCGGCAAAGCGGCTGCGGTGCTCTCCTCTTACAGACCGCTTGCAATGCGACAGCAGGTGCTTGACGTAAACGGCATAACAGTCATAGACGACTCTTACAACTCAAGCCCGGACGCCCTTAACGGCAGCCTCGACGTTCTCGCGGGCTTCAGGGGCGGCAGGCGCATAGCCGTGCTCGCCGACATGCTCGAACTCGGCGGACTGTCGCGCAGGGCGCATTACGAAGCGGGCGCATACGCCGCGCGCGCGGGCATAGACGGCGTCATAGCCATAGGTGACTACGCCGCTGACACCATCAGAGGTGCGCGCTCCGTGCTGCCAGGCATGCACTGCGGCGTTTCCGCCGGCAACACCGAAGCTGAAGCGGCCCTGAAAAATCTCCTCAGGCACGGCGATACCGTCCTCGTAAAAGGCTCCCGCGGCATGCATACAGACGAAATAGTAAAATGGTTAAAGGAAACATACTCCTGACGCGGCCTGCGGCGTATATTTTTTAATACAGTAATAAATCCCCGCTCCCCCGGAATAATAAAACCGGGGGTGTTTTTATGCACAACGGAAACCGCGGCGCCGAAGATATGCCCATCGGGCTTTTAATGGCGCTTGCACAGCATGAAAAAGCAATGGAAAATTTCAGCCGCCTCGACGCGCGGCAGATGGAACGGCTGCGTGAATTTGCAATAGGCTCCGCCACAGGATGCGAAGCAAAAAGGCGCATAGATACCGCCGTTGAGCGGCTCGAAAAAAATGATACAGATTTTATCGACTGACAAATGATATATTTGACTAATTTATTGTAGCAATTAACCATATTAGCCAATAATATTTTGTGTCAGGTTACGAAAATTCACTATTTAGCCAGTCCTCCGTTGCATTTGTTACAACTATGTGATAATATATTACTAAATTGTAACTTTTGAATCAGCGGCGGAGGAGAATGAAATGGGTAAGAAAATAAAATTTTTCGTTGCGGGAGTTATTTTTGCTCTTGCTGTTTCATCTTTAGGCATATCGCTTTCCGGCGGTTCAGCGGCGAAGGCCGCCTCATCCAAAACGGGTGCAGGGCTTGCCGAGCATGCTTTGAAAGCATACAGCGAAGGGTGGCAGTACAGCTACGGCAGCTACGGCCAGCTGCGCGGCGGTGTACGCTACAGTGACTGTTCGGGCCTCATAAAGTCTTACTTTTGGTGGACGGGCAGCGGCAGCGACCCCAACCCAAGCCTTGCCTCGGTACCCTCAAGCTCAAGTTCAATGCTCGCCTCCGCCTCCGAAAGCGGCAGCATCTCCGGCGCTTCATCTATCCCGCGTATCCACGGCCTCATACTTTACAGCCCGGGCCACGTAGGCGTGTACATAGGAAACAATATGGCGGTGGACAACCGCTGCAGCGGCCAGAACGTAAAGCTCGGTGCGGCGGCCGGCGGCCAGTACCACTGGACAAAGTGGGTCAAACTTCCGCAGCTTAGCTACCCCGACAACGGTTTTGTCAAGTTTAACGGCAGTACATATTATTATGAAAACGGCCAATACGTTGTAAATACTACAAAAACCATAGACGGCCAGTCTTATTCGTTTGGGCCGTCAGGCGCAATGACGGCAGGCAGCGTTTCTTCATCCGACGGCAGTACCGACATATCGTCATCCGGCACGCTGCAGGTCGGCGCGCGCGGCGACAGTGTGGCGCAGCTGCAGAACGACCTCATAAAGATCGGCTGCATGTCATACAGGGTCACAGGTTACTACGGCAGCATCACCCAAAGCGCCGTAGCCAAGTTCCAGCAGATGGCGGACCTTAAAGTAACCGGCATTGCCGATAAAGAAACACTTGAGGCAATTTCGAAATCCGTATAACGGATTTTTATTACGAAAATTCCCGTCAGCTTAGAGCTGATTTACGCCATACAACTGATTACATATACCTCAAAGAGAGAACCGTGCCGCGTTTAAGCAGGCAGCTGCCTGCTATCTTTACGCGGTACGGTTTCATATTTTCACTGTAAAACACGGGCCGCGGCAAAACGCTTTTACCCTTTCAGCGTTTTGCCGCGACCCGTAATATTTTAACGGCCTGTTGCGGAATTAATCAAATGGAAATCCTGAGCGCTATGTCATAAAGGTCTTTGTCGAAAACGCGCTTCATGTTAAGGGCTTCGGTTATATCCAAATCAACTATCCTGCCGCCCTGCATGACTACCACGCGGTTGCTTTTGCCGTTGTACAGAAGCGTCGCCGCTATGGCGCCCATATGGCTGCCCACGACCCTGTCGCGCAGCGTCGGCGATCCGCCGCGCTGTACGTGGCCGAGGATGGTCGCCCTTGTTTCTATGCCGGTTGTATCCTCTATTTTCTGTGCAAGCTCGTTTACGCCGCCTACACCCTCTGCAACTACAATGATAAAATGCTTTTTGCCGGTTTTTTGGGTAAAGCGCATCCTGTCTATAATATCTTTTTGGAAGTCGTACTTTACTTCAGGTACGAGTATGCTTGTGGCGCCTACGGCTATGCCCGTCTGAAGCGCCAAGTCACCGCAGCGCCTGCCCATTACCTCAACCACACTGCACCTGTCGTGGGACTCCATCGTATCGCGGAGCCTGTCTACCATATTAACGGCCGTGTTCATGGCCGTGTCAAAGCCTATGGTATATTCGCTCGACGCAATATCGTTGTCAATGGTGCCGGGCACGCATATGCACGGTATGCCTGCCCCAGTAAGGTCGCGTGCGCCGCGGAAAGAGCCGTCGCCGCCTATGACCACAACCCCTTGTATGCCCATTGAGCGGCAGTTCGCGGCCGCCTGCTGGACGCCCGCGGGTGTGTTGAACTCAGGGCTGCGCGCAGTATAAAGCACTGTGCCGCCCCTGTGTATGATATCAGAAACGCTGCGAAGGTTCATTTCGACTATTTCACCGTTTAAAAGGCCGTTATAGCCCCTTTGCACGCCCATCACACGCATCCCGTATGAAAGCCCCGTCCTTACAACAGCCCTCACGGCGGCATTCATGCCAGGGGCGTCGCCTCCGCTCGTCAATACAGCAATAGATTTTGCGCCCATAAGACGAATCCCTCCTAAATAAATCACCTTTGAAATATAAGCTTCAAAGAATTACTTTAAGAACATAAAAAAATCACTCAAGCTATATATCATTATAATCTAAAACGGCACGGGGTATCAAGGCTTAAAGATGGACTTTTGTATCCGTTGTATGGATTATTGTTGCGCGGCATCTATAACTGCGACATTTTTTTCACCAAGCAGCTTTTTTAGCTCCCTTACGAGTACATTGTTTACGCTTACGCGCATGGATACAGGCGCGTGGAATAATTTACGGCTCTCCGAAAAATATACGAAAAGCGGCGTCTGCCCGTCAAAAACCGCAATGTATTTTTTCGCTTTATTATAAAGCGGGCTTTTCTCGTCCGGAACCCTGATATAGAGCCCCGGACGGCATTTGCTTTTTTCACTGCCGGAGACTGCGTTACCGGGGTCCGGCACGCGCGATATGCTTTCGCATATAAGCTTAGCATCCTCATCTTCACGCGCGCTTATACGCCCGCCGAGCTTAAGCACGCTGCCTTCGGCGACAAGGTCGGCGTACTCTGAAAGCGTGTTGGGGAAAACCAGCACTTCAACCGAGCCGAACATATCTTCAACCGTCATAAACGCCATGGTGCTGTTGCTCTTAGTCACCTTAATGCGTACCTTTGTGACAATGCCGAGGACGGTGACGCTTTCGCCGTCACGCTTTGCGGCATCCTCTAAAATATCCCCTATGCGCACGGCGTGCAATGCTTTGTACATCCCCGCGTATGCGGCCATAGGGTGCCCAGACAGGTAGAGGCCGGTTACTTCTTTTTCCATGCTCAGCTTTTCCTGTACGGCAAACTCCGGCATTGGGCTTATCTTAAACTCCTCTTTCTTTTCTCCCGAAAGGTCAAAAAACGCTATCTGCCCCGAAACGTTGCGTTTTCTGTCCTCACCTATGAAGTCCATTACCGGCTTTACGCTGCAGAGCATTTGGCGGCGGTTGCAGTCCATGCCGTCAAGCGCTCCGCACTTTACGAGGCTTTCAAGGGCGCGGCGGTTAAGGCTGCCGTACATACGCTTGCAAAAGCCGAAAAATGAGCCGAACTTCCCGTTTTCCCCCCTGTCGGCAACTATATCTTCTATAAGCCCTTTGCCGAGGTTCCGCACGGCTAAAAGCCCGAAGCGTATGTCTTTGCCCGCGACGGTAAAGCCGGCGTTGCTTTCGTTTACATCAGGCGGCAGCACGTGTATGCCGAGGCGTATACATTCGGCCGTATACGCCGAAAGCTTGTTGTTGTTGTCTAAAACGCTCGTCAAAAGCGCCGCCATATATTCGCGCGGATGGTGGCACTTGAGCCACGCCGTGTAGTAACTCAAAACCGCGTAGGACGCCGCGTGCGACTTGTTAAAAGCGTATGACGCAAAGCTTGCCATCTCGCCGTAAACGGCTTCGGCCGTACTTTTGTCAACTCCTCGGCGCACGCACCCCTCTACTTCTACTTTGCCGTCGCCGTCAACAAGCCCGTTTATAAAAACGTTCTTTTCACGCTCCATGACGGCCTTTTTCTTTTTGCTCATTGCGCGCCTTACTATGTCTGCGCGGCCAAGGGAGTACCCGGCAAGCGTGCGGAATATCTGCATAACCTGTTCCTGGTAGACTATGCATCCGTAAGTGACGTCAAGTATGTTTTTAAGCAGCGGATGGCGGTACGTCACCTTAGCAGGGTTATGCCTGTTTTCTATATAACGCGGTATCGACTCCATCGGCCCCGGCCTGTAAAGTGAAATGACAGCGATGAGGTCCTCTATGTTTTCCGGTTTGAGCTGCATAAGCACGTTCCTCATGCCGGCCGATTCAAACTGGAAAACGCCGTCGGTTTCTCCGTCCGACAGCATCTTGTAGACAGCCTTGTCGTCCATGGGTATGTCTTCAATTTTAAATCCGCTTTCATGCGAGCGTACCATGTCACGCGTACCGCTTATCACCGAAAGGTTACGCAGCCCGAGGAAATCCATTTTAAGCAGCCCAAGCTCCTCGAGCGTAGTCATTGTATACTGCGTAACGACGCTTTCGCCGTTTTTGGCAAGCGGCACATACTCAGCCACAGGCTTGTCGGTTATGACGACGCCGGCGGCGTGGGTCGAGGCGTTGCGGGGCATGCCCTCAAGCTTTCTCGCCATGTCTATAAGGCTGTGCGTCTGCCTGTCGGTGTCGTAGCGCTGCCTGAGTTCCGGTGAAACCTCCAAAGCTTTGTCGAGCGTCATGTTAAGCTCCATAGGCACAAGTTTCGCTATAGTATCAACGTCGCCGTAAGGCATAGCCATAACGCGGCCGACGTCGCGTATGGAGCCGCGCGCGGCCATGGTGCCAAACGTCACTATCTGCGCGACATGGTCGGCGCCGTACTTCCTTACAACGTAGTCTATCATCTCGGGGCGGCGTTCATCTGAAAAGTCTATGTCAAAGTCCGGCATGCTGACGCGCTCAGGGTTAAGGAAGCGCTCAAACAGCAGGTTGTACCTTATGGGGTCTATGCCGGTTATGCCTATACAGTACGCCGCTAGGCTTCCGGCGCCGGAGCCCCTGCCGAGGCCGACGGGTATGCCGCTTTCCTTTGCGTACCGCACAAAGTCATGCACTATGAGGTAATAATTCACATACCCCATTTTTTCTATCGTATTAAGTTCATACTCAAGGCGTTCCGTTATTTTACTGTCGGGCTTTTCCCCATAATGCCTGTAAAGGCCCTCATAGCATTTCCGGCGGAAGTACTCTACGTTGTCGCTTCCATCGGGGGTGTCGAACCGCGGCAGCTTCGTTTTGCCGAACTCGAACTCAACGTTGCAGCGTTCCGCAATTTTAACGGTATTGTCGGCAGCCTGGGGCAGGTCTGGAAATAATGAGCGCATTTCTTCTTCCGTTTTAAAGTAGTACTGGTCGCTGCCGAACTCCATGGCGTCTTTATCCTCTACGGTGTGCCCCGTCTGTATGCACAGCAGCACGCGGTGCATCTCACTGTCTTCATGGTTTATATAGTGGCAGTCGTTAGTAACTACGAGCGGTATCCCCGTTTCTTCCGAGAGCTTTACAATCATCGGGTTTATGAGCCTTTGCTCCCTTAAGCCGTGGTCCTGCAGCTCAAGGTAGAAGCTGCCTCTGCCGAAAATGCCGTCGTACCTTAACGCGGCGGCTTTTGCCCCTTCGTAATCACCCGCGCCCAAAGCGCGCGGTATTTCCCCGGCAAGGCACGCCGAAAGGGCTATGAGGCCTTCGTGGTGCTTTTCCAAAAGCTCAAAGTCAATGCGCGGCTTAGAGTAAAAACCCTCTGTCCATGACTTTGAAACCATGGCGATAAGGTTTTGGTACCCTTTATTGTTCTCACACAAAAGCACAAGGTGGCGGTTTTCGGAGTCAAGCCCGTGGACTTTGTCAAAGCGCGTACGCTTAGCAACATAAACCTCGCAGCCGATTATAGGCTTTAACGAGCGCTTTTTAGCCGCCTTATAAAAATCGACCGCGCCGTACATAACGCCGTGGTCGGTAATAGCAACAGCCTTGTCGCCGCGTGAAGCGGCCGTGTCGACAAGCCGGTCTATCCTGCACGCTCCGTCCAAAAGGCTGTACTCGCTGTGCACGTGGAGATGTACAAACATTCGCCCTCACCTTTCATTAATTACTTATGTGCCTTTCCCGCGTATCCGTATACAGATATGCCGTTTACTGTAATTTTTCGGATATCAGGACTATTTTCTCGAGCCTGTGGTTAACGCCCGAACGGCTGAGCGGCGGGTCGAGCATTTCTCCAAGCTCCCTCAGTGAAAGCTCCGGGTTGTCATAGCGCAGCGAAGCAAGCCTGCAAAGCTGTTCAGGCAATGAATCAAGCCCGTCCGAGTCCATTATCTTTTTTATTGCTTTCCTCTGCCGCGCGGAGGCGGACACGGTCTTGTCAAGGTTTGCGGTTTCGAAATTTGTTTTGCGGTTCACGTCATTCCTAAGTTCCTTAAACATTTTTGCCTGTATTATCTCCATCGCGGACTTTCCCGCGCCTACAAACGCAAGCATGTCGGCCACGCGCGAGCCGCCCTTTACATAGACTACATAGGCGCCCTTCCTTTTTGTCACCTTAGGCTCAAGGGCAAGCTCATAAATGCCGCTTATAAACGCCGCCAAATCCTTAGCGAGGTTCATATGCGGCACTACGTACTCAAGGTGGTAGTCCTTGCTCGGCGCCGTAACCGTGCCGCACGACAAAAAAACGCCCCTGAGAAAGGCGTTCCTGCAGCAGTCGTTCTCAATATTGCCGTAATTTATCCTTAAATGCACTTCGTTCCCAGTATGCCCCATAGCCGACAAAATGGCGCTTACGTCCCTTTCCTTTAAAGCTGAAACCACAAACTGGCCGCCCGTGCTGCGCGGGCGTATGTCCATAACGGCTCCGGCGGCTTCCGCGGCAAGGCGCGCAGCCCTGTCAGCGGCGGGCCTGCTCTCGGTTATAAACGACACCGCCTTTTGCGAAAAGCTCCTGCCAAAAAGGAATATCCCGTAACATTCGGCTTTAGCGCAGCATTGTTTAAGCTTAATGCCGCAAAGCCCGTTTTTCGTGTCGGATGCAAACGACAAACCTGACCGCCCCCCGTTTTGCTGTGCTTACTGCCCGCCAGCGCCTTTACGCCTACTGCTTTTGTATGTCGCGGTGGCTGACGCTTGCGCGCAGGCCGCGTTCAAGCAGGTGGCTGTACAGAAGCTGCGTCAGCGTTACAGAGCGGTGGTGCCCGCCTGTACACCCTATGGCTATGACGAGCTGGCTTTTTCCTTCGTCGCAGTAAAGCGGTATCATATAATCGACAAGGTCAAAGCAGCGCTGCACAAAGCCTTTTGTCTGGTCCCACTTCATAACGTAGTCCCTTACAGGCTCGTCAAGCCCCGTCAGGCCTTTGAGTTTTTCAATGTAAAACGGGTTAGGCAGGCACCTTACGTCGAAAACAAGGTCTGACTCCTGCGGTATGCCGTACTTAAAACCGAAGGATACGCAGTGTATCATAAGGGCATCGGAAGCGTCGCCGAGGAAAAGGCTCGATATCCTTTCTTTCAGCTGGGCCGGCGACAAAAACGACGTGTCTATTATATAATCGGCGCGTTCTTTTACGGGCTTTAACACGTCGCGCTCAAGCTTTACAGCCTGCTCAAGTGAACCTAGGCAGTTCTCCGCCAAAGGATGCTTTCGCCTTGTTTCTTTAAATCTGTTTACGAGTATATAGTCCTTTGCGTCAAGAAAAAGTATCTTATAGTCTTTATTTTCCTTAATCATTGTATTGAGAGTTTCTATAAGGCTCGAGAACATATCCCCGCCGCGTACGTCCGTCACCACCGCAACATGTGAAAGCGCGCCTTTCGCCTGCTGTGAAAGCTCGTAAAACGTCGGTATAATCTTAGGCGGTATGTTGTCCGCGCAGAAAAAGCCTATATCCTCAAGCGCGTTCACTGCCCTTGACTTTCCCGCACCGGAAAGCCCCGTAACTATCAAAAATTCCATAAACCCTCAATCCTTTTATAATTCATCCGATAAACTTTATTTCACATTCCAGCATTATGCCGGTCCTGCAGTACACAGTGTTTTTTATTATATCAATCAGTTTTTTAATATCGTCTGAAGTCGCTCCGCCTTTGTTTATTATAAACCCCGCATGCTTTTCGCTTACGGCGGCCCCGCCTACGCTCATGCCCTTAAGGCCGCAGTCCTCTATGAGCTTGCCGGCGAAAGAGCCAAGGGGGCGCTTAAAGACGCTGCCGGCACTCGGGAACTCAAGCGGCTGTTTAGCCTTACGCCTGCACATCAGTTCCGACATTCGGCTGGATATCTCATCCATGCCGCCTTCTTTAAGCTTAATATGCATGCCTGTTATGATACATCCCCCACTGGAAAACGCACTGTGCCTGTAGCCGAAGCAGAGCTTTTCGCCGCTCAGCGTACCGCGCGTGCCGCCGGCTGACATGTACTCGCACGAGGTTATCACTTCCGAAACCGAGTGGCCGTACGCGCCGGCGTTCATAAACGCCGCGCCGCCAGCGCTTCCCGGTATGCCCCACGCAAACTCAATGCCGGAAAGGCAGTTTTCCCTTGCGAAAGCGCAGATACGTGAAAGTGAAGCGCCGGCTCCGCACACAAGCCTTTCGCCGCCCTCGCGGCATATGTTTTTAAAGCCGCCGCCGAGCGTTATAACCGCTCCCCTTATGCCGCTGTCGTCAACAAGTATGTTTGAACCGTTCCCAAGTATAAAAACCGGGATGCTTTCGTCACGCGCCATGCGGCAGATACGCGAAAGGTTCGCAGCACTGTCGGCTGTTATAAAGACGTCGGCTCCGCCGCCTGTCTTAAAAGAAGTGTGGCACTTCATAGGCTCGTCATACACGGCCCTGCAGCCAAGGCTTTTAGCAAACTCACCGAGTCCGTACTTTTTATCCATAGGCAAACCCACCCGACATTAAAAAATCACTTAGGTACAATGTGTTTACGCTCACGCGGTAACCCCTGTTAAAATTCTATTGCGCGCTGCCTGAGATATGATTGCAGGCGCACTACACTCGAATTTACGACAAGCTCCTCCGGGAAGTCTATTTCTTTTAAAAGGTTGAGTGAATTTTTAAAGTCACCCACACGCGATGAAAAATGCGCATCCGAGTTTACTATTATAGGCACACGGAGTTTTTTACATATGAGCATGATTTTCACGCAGTTAGGTATGGAGTCCCTGCGGCAGTAAAACGTCCCCTCGTTCAGTTCGACAAGCTTGCCGTTCCTTTTAAACTCCGGTATCACCTTTTCATAGTCATACTTAAACTGTTCGCTGCCGCTGTGCCCTATCACGTTCACTTTAGGGTTGCGGGCTATGCTGAGCCACGCGCGCGTTACCGCTTCTTCCGAAATTTTGCAGTTTGCGAGCGGTCTGTCGTGCATTGACGCAACCACCCACTCAAGAGAGCCGTATTCCTTTTCAACCAGGTCAGTGCCGCCGTCCATATCCGTTACATTCGTTTCTTCTCCGCGCAGGATCAAAACGCCGTCAATATAACGCGGCAGCACCTTAAGGTTCATAAAATACCATTCGCCGGGCGCTCCCGGCATGGCGTAGCCGTGGTCCGTAACGGCCATGGCGTAGAGCCCCTTTTGTGCGGCGGCGTGCGCCATTTCCTGCAAAGTGCTGTAAGCGTGCGTAGAGGCTATGGTATGTGTATGCATATCAGCTATTATATTCATTATTTTATATCTCCCTGTAAGCGTAATACATCCGCAGTCTTAAAAATCCAGGTCAAGTCTTTTCTCAGTCTGCCCAGCCTCCGGAACATCCATGCCAAGGTGTTTTAAAAGTTCCTCAGCGGCGTTGTAGCCCATTTTTTTCTGCCTGTTGTTCATTGCCGCGACTTCGATTATTATGGCAAGGTTCCTGCCGGGTTTAACCGGTATGGTCAGCACGGGGACTTTAATGCCAAGGATTTCCGTGTACTCGTTGTCAAGCCCCATGCGGTCGTATACTTTTTGGTTGTTCCAAATCTCAAGGTTTATCACGAGGTCGATGTTTTCCGTCAGCTTTACGGCGCCCATGCCGAAAATGCGCCTCGCGTTTATGATGCCTATGCCCCTTAACTCTATGAAGTGCTTGATGTTTTCCGGCGCCTCGCCTACGAGCGACTTTGCCGAAACGCGCCTTATGACCACGGCATCGTCCGCTATGAGCCTGTGCCCGCGCTTTATGAGTTCTATTGCAGTTTCGCTCTTGCCTACGCCGCTGTCGCCGACTAAAAGTATGCCCTCGCCGTAGACTTCAACCAAGACCCCGTGGCGCGTTATACGCGGCGCCATCTCAACGTGAAGGTACGAAACAAGCGCCGCTATGAGCGCAGATGTCGTTTCAGGCGAACCCAAAAGCGGCACGCCGTGCGCTTTGGCCGCTTCGCTGACTTCTGGCAGAGGCTCAAGACCCCTTGCTATAATTGCCGCCGGAGGTTTTTTTGAGAAAAGGTCGCACAGCACTTTTTCCCTCGCGCCGCGCGGTACAGACTTAAGGTACGCCGTTTCGGCGTTACCGAAAATAAGTATGCGGCGGGTATCGTAATAATCAAAGAAGCCGGTAAGTTCAAGCCCAGGCCTGTTTACGTCCATAGAAGCTATCTCTATTTTTTCGGGTGGGCAGGGCATAAAAAGCTCTTTAAGGGAAAATTCCTTTATTACTTTTGACAGTGGCACGGTGTAATTTACAGCCATACAGATACCCCAGCTTTCCAATATTTATAAAACATAATGCATAATCGCCCGTTTTGGTAATTTTATTATATCTCAACCGCTAAAAAATTTAAAGGGATAAGCAAATAAAATTACCGGACCGCCCGCATTGGGGCAGTCCGGTAACAAAGAAGGCATAAACGTTATTTTTTCTTTCTTTGGGCCCTTGTCTGCTTTTTCCCCTGCCTGTTTTTGCCGGCGTCGTCCGCCGTACGGGCCACAGCCTTTACTGCCGGCGCCGCATGAAGCTTTTCGGCGGCCTGCACGCCGCCGTCAGCCAGGGCAAGTTTTTTCATCTTATGGTTTTCCCACATGACATAGAGCGGGCCTGCTATACATTCCGTGGAATAACAGCCGGAGACAACGCCTACCATCATCGGCAGTGAGAACGAGGTTATGCTCGTAAGGTGGTACATCTGGCCGACAATGAAAACAACCGTAATGGCTATAAACGTAGTAACCGACGTATACACCGTCCTTGAGAAGCACTGGTTAAGGCTCAGGTTGAGCAGCTCGCTGTAGCTTGCCTTTACTCCCATAAGCTTCCTGTTTTCACGTATACGGTCGTAAATAACTATGGTATCGTTAAGCGAATACCCTAAAATCGTGAGGACAACGGCAATAAAGTTATTGTCGAGAGGTATCCTGAAAATAATGAAAACGAAGTATACCATCAGCACGTCATGCAGGAGCGCCGCTATGGCCATGGTAGCCGCCGGCATGCCGCCTATGTTCTTAAACCTTACCGCAACATAAAGGATTAAGAAAAGGAACGCGAGAAGGATGGCGCAGATGCATTTGGCAAAAAACGCCTGCCCCATGGAGGGGTCTATCGAGTCTGAAGAAACAAACTTGAAGCCCGCGTCGGGATAGACCTTGTTAAGGTCCGCGGCTATGGTCTTTTGCTGGGCAACGGTTATATTTTGCGTTCCAGTAAACGCGATAGTCACATTGTTGGCGGCTGAGCTGCCGTCAGCCGACTTTACGTTCTTGTTTACCGTTACGGAAACATCGCTCCTCTTTGTACTGCTTTTCACTGCATCCGTAACGTTCTGCGCATCAACCGTACCGGAATACGAGTACTTAAGCTGTGCGCCGCCCTTGAACTGTATGTCGAGCTGCGTGCCGAAAATGAAATTAAATATAATGCCTATGGCTATCAGGCTTAAAGATATAGTGAAAAATATTTTTCGGTGTCCATAAAAGTCTATATGGAATACTTTCATTTCTTAGCACCTCCGAACAGCCACGGTTTATGAAGGCATTTAAAGCCGGTCGAGGCCTTAAGCATCACACGCACCGCGTAAACGCCCATGATAAAGTTGCCTATGACTCCCGCGAACAGCGTAATGCCGAAGGAGTATATCGAACCTGTCGTAGATGCTCCGAAAATAGACGAAAGTATGTTTTTCGGGCCAAACACCAGTATTAGCAGTATGGCTACTATCATAACCGTAATGTTACCGTCGAAAATAGCCCAGAAACTGTCCTGGCAGCCTTTGTAAACCGCTGAGTCGAGCGTTTTTCCGTTCCACAGCTCCTCTTTTATTCGTGAAGCCGTGATTATGCCGGCGTCAACGCCCATGCCGACCGAAAGGATTATGCCGGCAAGCCCCGGCAGTGTCATTGTAAAGCCGTTGGCAAATGGGAAGTACCCCGAAACCAGTGCGAAAGTAAGGGCTGTTTGTCCCAAAATAGACAATATGATGAGGACTCCCGGAAAACGGAATATGCAAACCATCATTATGGAAACAAGTATAAGCGCTATAATGCCGGCCTTAAGCATAGCCATGAGCGAAGATGAGCCGAGCGTAGGGCTTATGGCGCTGTAGCTGTCCGTCGTAAGCTTAAACGGAAGCGCGCCGCCCTCTATGGTGTTGGCAAGCTTGGCTGCTTCCGAGGCGCTTTCTATGCCTTCTATTTCACATGAGCCGTCGCTTATCACGCTGTTTACCGTAGGCCACGACACCATCTCGTCGTCCATCCAAATGGAAATGGTCTGGCCTTTAAGCTTTTCAGTTGCTTCAGCAAATTTTTTAGTACCGCTCGACGTAAGCTTAAGCGGCACCGCGTAAGTTATCTTTCCCGTTGTCTGGTCCTGACTAGCGACAGGCGACGAAGCGCTCTCTATGTCGCTGCCTAACAAAATAACGTTTGAAGCCGTAGTACCCGAGGGCGTTTTATAAATCGTCGAGCCGTCGGAACCTGTAGCCGTGCTGGAGTACTCTTTTCCTTCCCTGAACGTAAGCTCACCCGTAACGGCAAGCTCGTTTATCTCTGACTCCGGGTTAAAAGACTGCTCGTCGCTCTTCCACGGGAAACGGACTATTATCCTCTTGTGGTTATAATCCTTATAGATTTCATAATCCACAATGTTCTTGGAAATAAGGCGGCGTTTAATGACCGCCTCGGCCGCGTCCACCTGGTTTTTGGTAACGTTCGTGCTGGTGGACGGTACAAAAGTGGCTTCGACGCCGCCCTTTATATCTATCCCCCACCTTATGTCGCTTACACCTTTTATGTAAGTGACCTTGTTGTCGCCGTTTCTACCGCTTATGCCCCAAACAGACGTAAATGTAAAAAGCAGTATGAGGATGGCGACAACGAGTAAAACAGGTTTTCGTACTCGCTTCATTCGTTAGTCCTCCAATATATTGGTTTGTCCGACGCGCGGCAATCATAACGCATATAAAACATTGCGGCCCCAATATAATTGCCGGTATCATTTTACACCGTAAAACTTTACGGACACATATTAATAATTATATTGTTGCAATGGTAAAAAGTCAACCTGTTTAGCCGCTGTAAACGTAATTATTTTTAGGAAAAACATATAAAAAGGAAATTTTATAAAAGCATAAGGCCCAGCCGCACCCTTTATTTCCTTTCGCCCCCCGCGGCAGCCATCCCCGCCATGCGCACGAACGTAGACACAAGCAGCACCCCCATGGCGAGCGCTCCGGCAATGCCCAAAGTATGCAGCCCTGTCTCAAGGAACTTGCCGCTGTTGCCTATGACGCAGTACTCCATAGTGTAAAAGATTCCCCCGCCCGGCACCATGGGTATCAATGCTATAACCTGGAAAGGCGTCGCGGGCTTTTTAAAGACACGCGCCATAACCTCAGAATAAGCCGCCGTTGCCATGGACGCGAAAAAGCACTGCACTATGTCGTTACCCACCGGCGACAAAAGTAAAAAGACAAACCACCCCAACGCCCCGCCGGCAGATGTCCAAAACATCATTTTCCCGCGTATGTGGAAAACAAAGCAAAACGAAGCGCACGCGAAAAAAGACCAAACACATCCGATGTAGCTCACGCCTCAGACCCCCATAAGCATACGCATAGCCGCAAGCGCCGCGCCTGCGCCTACGGCTATGGCCGCCGCGGTAAGCAGGCTTTCGGCAAGGCGGAGCAGGCCGGCTATCAGGTCGCCGACTATGATGTCGTGCATAAATTCCGTTATGGCTATGCCGGGGACAAGGCTCATAAGCGCGCCTATTATAATTTTATCGTAATTAAGGTAAACGTCCGCGTACGCTGCAAAAAGGGCGGCGGAGGCCGCGAAAAAGCTTGCCGCCGCGTTTACGAAGAAGGAGTTGACCTTAAGCTTTTTCAAGGCGCCGCACACGAGTTTTATTATGCCTCCGCACAGCATCGCCACAGCCGCGTCCCTAAAGTTGCCGCCGTAAAAAAGCGTAAAAAAGAAGCCTACGGCCGCATATGCGGCCGTCTGTACCCAAAACGGGAACACGGGGCTTTCCGCTATTGCGTCGAGCTCGCGCCTTATGTACGAAACGTCCGGAGTGCACACGCATACGCGCCTGCACAAACCGTTAAGCTTTTCCACCTTGTCAAGGTCCATTTCACACGGGGGTATGCGCTTTATCCTTGTAATAGCGCGTCCCTCCGGCGTAACGACGGAAACGCTTAAAAAAGTCGGGATAACAAAGACTTCACCCGGCCCAGCGCCGTAAGACATGAAAATCCTTCGCATTGACTCTTCGGCGCGGTAAACCTCCGCTCCGTTAAACACAAGCATATACCCAAGCTTTGCCGTAGTGTCTATAAGGTCGTCATAATTCATAAGGCAGCATCCCTCAATGTATTTTGCCGGTGTAAAGGTGAAAACCGCAGGCCGAAGAAAAAATGTATTCCGGCCTCCCGTTTGTCCGCAATCACACACCTTTGCGGTTTATACGCGCCGCGTTTGTCGCGAAAGCCGCTTCCGCGACTGCTTTCGCGACGGCGGCCGTAACGTTTTTATCGAGGGCGCCCGGTATTATATTTTCCGGTGAAAGTTCATTTTCCGGTATGTAGGCGGCTATGGCCTTAGCGGCTGCTATCTGCATGCCGCTGTTTATATCGTCCGCACGGACGTCGAGCGCGCCGCGGAAAATCCCCGGGAAAGCCAGTACGTTGTTTATCTGGTTAGGGAAGTCGCTCCTGCCCGTGCCAACTACAGCGGCTCCGGCTTTAAGCGCATCCTCAGGCATTATCTCCGGCTCAGGGTTCGCCATAGCGAAAACCACCGGAGCCCTGTTCATGCTTTTAACCATCTCCGGCGTAACGCAGCGCGGCGCCGAAACACCTATGAAAACATCCGCGCCTTTTATCACGTCCGAAAGTGCGCCGGTTTCTTTTCCAAGGTTTGTTACCAGGGCCATCTCGGACTGAGAGTCCGTCATGCCGTCTTTCCCTTTGTATAAGGCGCCCGCACGGTCGCACATTATAACGTTTTGCGCGCCGGCGTCAAGCAGCATTTTAGTTATGGCGGTTCCCGCCGCTCCCGCGCCGTTTACCACTATGCGTACGCCGGATAATTTTCTGCCGGTTAATTTAAGCGCGTTTATAAGCGCTGAAAGCGCTACGACGGCTGTACCGTGCTGGTCGTCGTGAAAAACCGGTATGCCGCAGCACTTTTTAAGGCGCCTTTCGACTTCAAAGCAGCGCGGAGCCGCTATATCCTCAAGGTTTATGCCGCCGAAGCTCCCGGCTATAAGCCGCACCGTATTTACTATATCGTCAATACTTTTAGAGCGTATGCAGATAGGTATGGCATCTATGCCTGCAAACGCTTTAAACAGTGCGCATTTGCCTTCCATGACAGGCATGCCCGCCTCCGGGCCTATGTCCCCAAGGCCAAGGACGGCTGAGCCGTCGGTAACCACGGCCACAGTGTTGCCGCGCCGGGTAAGCTCGTAGCTTTTTTCCACGTCCTTTTGTATTTCGAGACACGGCGCGGCAACGCCCGGCGTGTACGCAAGCGAAAGGTCGGCGCGCGTTTCGAGCGGCACCCGGCATGATGTTTCTATTTTTCCTTTCCACTTATAATGCAGTTTCAGCGATTCTTCCGCGTAATCCATTTTTACCTCCGTATAAACGCCGCCGACTATAAATTGCTAACCGCAGGTTATATCAGTGACAGCGATTTTAATATATATATACCCGCAATAAGGGTAAACATAGAAAAGAAAGTCGTCATAAGGACAACCTGGCCCGTAAGCTTTTCGTCCGAATGCATTTCTTTGGCGATAATATAGCTGTTTGTAGCCGTAGGTGAAGCGGAGATAAGGAAAATCGACGCCAGTTTGTCGCCCGTAAAGCCAAGCATTACCGCCAAAGGAACCATAACGAGCGGTGCCGCAGCTACGCGTATCAGAGAAGCCGGCAGCGAATAGCGGATGTTGGCCTTTATGTTCTTTAATTCCATCTGCGCCCCGAGCATCAGCAGCGCAAGCGGCGCGGCCATGGCCGAAATGCCCGAAACCGAGTCGGCAATAAAAACAGGAAGTTTTATCTTAAGCATAACGACGGCTACGGCAGTGAAAGAGGCTATAATAATAGGATTTTTTAACACGTTTATAACGACGTCCTTCGTTTTTCCAAAGCCGCCGGTGTCCATGCACGAGAGCATAACGACCGCCGCCGTGTTGTCGGCGACAAGGCAGAACGGCGTCACCATAGCCATAGCGCCCATATTTTCAGCACCGAAAAGTGCCTCCGCTATAGGGTACCCAAGTACTACTATATTAGGTTTAAACGCCGACTGTATTATGGCCGATGCCTTGCGTTTGTCTTTCACCAGGCGGGGGACTACGGCCCAAAGCAGCGCAAATACGGCCAAAAGCCCGCAGCAGAGGTAAAAGACATAAAAGCCGTCAAAAGACGTTATCCCCGGCGAATTATAAATATCCATGAAAATAAGCGTTGAAAAGCCGACCTTAAAGTTAAGCCTTGAAGCCGAACTTATGAGCCGGTCGTCTATTATGCCCGCCTTTTTCAGCAGGCAGCCCGCAAGCACAATCAAAAAAGAAGGCGCCACGGCGTTAAAGCTGAAAACAAAGTTGCCGCTCATCCTGTTACCCTGACAAGGTTACCGTCCGGGTCCTCAATCAGCCCCTCGTACGAGCCGCTCCCTGTAGCGTGGGGTACTTCCACCACGCGGTAGCCTTCCCTGAAAACCCTTGCGGACACGCTGTCTACGCTTTTTCTGCTGCCGGCCGCTATGCAGAACGAGCCGCGGCCTATGCGCTGCTCCGCGCGCGCGCCGCCGCCCGAGCTTTTTACTTCCACAAGCTCAAGCACGGCATCGCCGTCAAATTTCAAATATACGCTCAGGGTACCCGTATGTTCATCCGCGCTGTCATCTCCGCGTATCGCATAAAAATAATTTTCATAAAAATCCGACAATTTTTCTATATCGGCCGT
>ENA-UOOE01001209-UOOE01001209.1-fermentation-metagenome-genome-assembly--contig:-NODE-1209-length-22427-cov-3.679376_pt1 | contig 22427 bp, 17 predicted proteins | sample MGYA00245776_ERZ724021 | MGnify/ENA primary metagenome ERZ724021 (study PRJEB28704, sample SAMN03018321) | fermentation metagenome | biome: anthropogenic terrestrial biome; feature: soil; material... | reverse complement strand
TCTATCACTTCGTCTGCATCGCCCCGGACCAGATGCTCATGTGCCAGGACATTTCCGGTAGAATGTACTAAGGGAGCCCCTTCTTTCATGGCCTCAAATGGATCCAGTACAGGTTCAAGCACTTCATAATCCACTTTTATCAGGCTCTTTGCCTTCTCCAGAATCTCCGGTGTCTCGGCGGCAACCAGGCAGACTGCATCTCCCAGATAACGTGTCGTTTTCCCCACCGCAATCATAGTGTCCCAGTCATGCTTCAGATGGCCTACCTTTACACTACCCGGAATATCCTCCGCTGTAAAAACACCAATCACACCGTCCAGAGCCTTCGCCTCCCCCGAATGGATTGCCAGCACTTTTGCCCTGGGATATTCTGAGCGGACTGCACTCGCATGTATCATATCATCCAGATAGATGTCATCGGGATATTCACCTGTGCCCAGTACTTTCTCTTTGGCATCAATCCTTAAAATCGTATCACCTACCGCAACAACACCTTCATCTTCTTCGACAGAAAGGTTTTCCCGCATAATTTTAGCACTCAAAAGGATACCATCAATAATCTTCTTGTACCCTGTACAGCGGCATATGTTATTACGAATTGCGGCAATTACCTCCAACCGTGTGGGATCAGGATTTACATCAATCAGACCTTTTGCACACATTACCATGCCCGGGATGCAAAATCCACACTGCACAGCTCCCGCCTTGCCGAAAGCATAGGAGTAAACTTCCTTTTCTCTATCGCTTAATCCTTCCACTGTTACAATTGACTTCCCCTCCAGTTTAGAAATCATGGGAATACAGGCCCTGGTTGTCTTTCCATCCACAAGGACTGTACACGTACCGCAGGCTCCCTGGCTGCAGCCGTCTTTTACGGATGTAAGGCGAAGGTCATCCCGCAGGAAACGCATGAGCTTGTTATCCTGCTCGGCCTGATAGTCCATTCCATTTACATGAACTGTAAACATTTGCTACCTCTCTTTCTTAAGCAGATTCTACTCTCTGTAATCTAAATCAGAAATATCACTTTTATAATCAATGTCATGAAGTTCTTTTGCATGAGCTTCTACGTATCGGATTTTTTCAGGGATCTCAGCCATAATTTGTTTTCCCCCGTTATCACCGGAAAGGCTCATTAGTTTTGGGAAAAACTTCCTGTCCCACAGAACGGGATTCCCCGGCCTTCCCTGATTTGCTGTGCAGATAATCTGCCCTTTGTGCAGACCAGCCGTATTCAGAAGTCTTTGTATTGTAGCCGGATGCAGCTTTGGCTGATCACATACAGAAAACAAAACTCCCTGTATATCCGGATTTTCTTCCAGGCAGGCTTTCAGTCCCCTCTGAATGGAATGAGAAATTCCAAGTTCCGGCTCCAGGTTTATCACTGAGTGCATTCCCAGCTCTTCCGCTCTTTTTTCGATTTCATGGTATCCCGTTACTACGAATCTAGAAAAGTCCCAAAATCCTTCCAGGCGGGCTAATGTATGCTCATACAATGGCTTCCCTGAAACTGTGGTTAGAAGTTTATTTTCTCCTCCAAAACGCAGACTTCTTCCTGCAGCCAATACTACGATTGCATATTTGTTTCGGATATTTTCAAAGCCTGTCACTGCTTCCAGAACTCCGCCGCCAATGGACCGTGCCTTATCTGAAATTGTAAAACAGTGAAACTTTTCACAGCGGGCATCAATATCCCCGATCTTGAGGTTCTTCCACACCTGTACACCGGGCTGCAGCATCCCCCGGACAATACCGCTCATCTGGGCATATACTTTCTGCCCCCCAGTTACAGCCACAACCTGCCCCTTTTCTACCATATCACCGATGGAGGCCACAGGCTCTATAAGTCCGTTTCCCCCGGCCCGGATAAGGCGCTCTGTTGTAAAACCTCCTATATTTCCCGGAACGCCTGTATTTGGAATAGCACTGCCGTCATACAACACCATGCCCAGTGTATGTCCCCTTTTTGTTTCCACCACACAATGGCAGTCCAGGCCCGCAGTAAATCCAGGCCCCACTCCTATGACAAAAGGAGCATCTGTCATTCTGGTTCCCAGATTTTTCTTGGCAAGAATAGCATCCACAATAACATCCGGTTTGTATTTCTGTACAATTTCTGCTTTTTCATCTACAATAATTGGAATATCTCCATCTTGTATGACTGCATTAGCTTCTTCCATAGAATGCACAAGGATTCCCGTCATATCCTCCACTTCTGCCCGCCCCTCATAGACTGCTCTGGAAAATGCAACCATTCTGCGCACAGTCAGGGGAACTGCTATCTCTGTCATTATAATTTGATGCCCGCCATGATAGAGGCGCGAGGCTATGCCGGTTGCTAGATCCCCGGCCCCTCTGATTAATATTCTCATTTTTGTGTCTGTCCTTCTCTCGATGTCACCGTCAGCTTCATTTTGCCTTTTTTCTCAGAAAATTTGCAGATAGCGAGAGCTGCTGCTTCTCTTTCAGGAATGTCTGCCTTATTTAAAACAACCTGGTATGACATAGAGGCTGTAACTCCTTTTTGTCCCGCCAGGTTGTTAAATGCCAATCTAACAATATCCTCTTCTGTAACCAGGTCGGTCTCCTTTTTTCTGAGCAGGCGTGTAGCAATGTCTGATCGAAAACATATTTCTTCAAAAGTTTTCCCTAAAGCATCCAATCCATATACATTGACTACATGTGTCGTCTCCGAAAGTATTACCGGTTCGTGATCCGCCGGGATTTTCAGCGGAAGGTGCCGGGCGCCGTCCGCCTCTATCAGAACCGGGCAGCCTAAGTTCAGGAGCTGATGCATCAGCTCCGAAGAAGGCGCCCGCATCTTTCCGGACTCATTTTGACGGCCAACCCAGACCATGCCTTCCCGCTTCAGTATCTCCCTCACTTCATCCAGAGAGGAAGTCAGCAAAAACCAGGGCTGATTCTCTGCCATCATGTGCGTCGTTGTTGTAACAATGACAGGAATCCCTTTTCGTCTGTACTCTTCCGCCGCTCTTTTGATTGTTGTTGTTTTTCCTCCTGCCCCCACTACGGAAACGACAGGATTTTTTATAGCTTCCAGCCCCAGTGCACAAAGCAGAGAGGGCTGGTCTTTCAAAACGCCTTCCAGATATGATTTTATCATTGGCTCTTACATTAAATAAAATGAATAATCCTGGATTACAGTTTCCATAAGCTGCTGGAGCCCGGCAGGAAGTTTTGTCTCCTCTCCCTTTGTCCATGTAAAGATATCTCCCAGGTATCTTACCTGGCATATAAGCTTATCTGCATCCAGTACTGCAAATCCTTCATTTGTGCTGTCTTCCATATCTTTTGCTTTTGCAAAAAGGGTAAACTTATCTTTATACGGAGCGCTCAGATATGGACAGAAGCTTTCACAATTACCACACTCATTGCACATGTAATCTATGTGGATAATCTGATGCTGGAGCATTCCCGGAACCTGGATGGAAACATTTGCACGGTTTGGACATACCTCGACACAGTTTTCACAGATACTGGAGCAAGAAATACAGCGCTCTCCTTCTTCTTTTCCTGTCTGAGTAACTTTCAGGATGCCTTCCTTTGCGTAAACCTGTTCCTCCGGTGCCTGAATATGCTGGTTTTTGGAGAGAACTTTTCCGATAATGGCTTCTGCCGCCCTCTTTCCGTCGCGGATACCTTCCACAATGGTGGCCGGACCGCCGAGACCGTCGCCTGCAACATAGACACCGTCTACATTTGTCTCATTTGTCTCTTCATTTACAAGAGCTTTTCCGCGCTCATTTACGTGGATCCCATTTGCCTGGTAGAATTCTGTCTCCACTTTCTCGCCCACTGCAACGACAACTGTATCTGCCGGTACTTCCCGGGTTTCATCCGTCTCGACCACACCTCTTCTTCCGGAGGCATCATAATCCCCAAGCTTCATAACCTTGCATGTGAGAACCCCGTTTACCAGTTTGACCGGTGAGAGCAGCTCTTTAAACTCTACTCCATCTTCAAGAGCCATGATCAATTCTTCCTCGTCGGCAGGCATAAAGCGTTTTGTTCTCCTGTACACAAGAGAAGAAGTCTCCACACCTTTTGTCATCTTTGCTGCTCTTGCAGCATCCATTGCAGTATTTCCGCCGCCGATGACAACCACATGTTTTCCCGCATCAAAGTTTCCATCTGTCTCTTTAAATTTTGTAAGAAAGTCAATCGCATTTACGGTCTCGCCCTCCTCCAGCTTCAATGTACCCGGTTTAGATGCGCCGATTGCAAGGATTACGGAAGTATAGCCTTTGTCCTGTAGTTCCTTTACGCTTTCTATCCTTGTGTTGTACTGCACATCCACGCCCACAGCATCTATAATTGCCGCATCTTTGTCGATGGCTTCCTTTGTCATCCTAAATCCAGAGATAACATGGCGGGGCACACCGCCCAAAGAGTCATGCTGCTCAAACAGAGTGACTTTCATTCCTGCTCTTCTCAGGAAATATGCCGCCGCCATGCCGGCCGGACCGCCGCCCACAACTGCTGCCTTCCCTTCTTTTGTGATTGGATACGGGGTGACTTTCTTAATCCATGCATCATAGCCGTTTTCTGCCGCTACCAGTTTCACGTTCCTGATGTGTACCGGGTCCTCGTAGAAATTGCGGGTACATTTTGTCATACAATTGTGAGCACAGATTGTTCCTGTAATAAACGGCAATGGGTTTTTATCTGTAATCACCTCCATGGCCTCTTCGTACCTGCCTTCGCTTGTAAGTCTCAAATATTCCGGAATATCCTGGTTGATTGGACATCCATCCTTACAGGGAGCAATAAAGCAATCTAACAGCGGCAATTTTCTGTCTACCTTACGGGTCGGAAGAGGCTTAATTGCTTTTACATGGTAAGGATTAACCTTTGCATCTTCGGCCAGTTTCTGAGCAGCCTCTGCGCTGACACCTTCAAATGAAGCATTCTCTGTCTCTGTTTCTTTAGCAACCTGAATTATTCTTTCATACCCGCCCGGCTTGAGCACTGTAGTTGCCAGTGTAACCGGCCAGATCCCTGCATCTACAATTCCCTTAATATTGAAATAGTCCGCACCGCCTGAATAGGAAATACGAAGTTTTCCATTAAATTCTTTTGCAAGCTTTGCAGCCAGAGAAATAGACAACGGATACAGCGATTTTCCAGACATATACATCTCTTCGCTCGGCAGCTCGTTCTGCTTTACGTCTACCGGGAATGTATTTGTAATTTTAACACCAAATTCCAGATTTCTTTCTTCACAGACTTTCATGAGACGTGTCAGCATCGGCACTGCATCTTCATACTGTAAGTCATCTTTAAAATGGAAATCACCAAATGCGATATAGTCGTATCCCATCTCGTCCATTGTCTTTCTGGCAAATTCATACCCTAATAATGTAGGATTACATTTAATGAAGGTATGGAACCCTTTTTCTGTAATCAGGTACATAGCGATTTTCTCGATCTCCTGGGGAGGACATCCGTGCAGAGTAGAAATTGTCACGGAATTGCAGATATCGGACTGGATATTCTCAATATCCTCCTTCGTAACATTCTGTAACCTGTCCACATTGTCCAGCAGATACTGCCTGCAGGAGCGGAAAATTTCTGAATCTTTTGCTTCCTTCATTGTATTGAGGAAATTGTCAATCTTCTCAGACTTAATCCCCTCCAGGTCATATCCCACACTGATATTGAACTGAAACCCATCCATACTTCCAAAGCCAAATTCCTTTGAAATAACCTTCAGCAAGAACCATGCCTTGATATACTCTTCCATAGCCTGAGGAACATAAAGCTCCGTAGACCACTCACAGTTGTAACACTCGTCTACCGCTGCGATACAGGGTTTGTTTACACATGCCGCCAGTTCGGCACCGTCCATAACCTGAACAGTCTTCAGTTCAAAGAAACGGCTGCCTGTGTAGTAGGCTGCCACCACGTTTTGGGCCAACTGTGTGTGAGGGCCTGCTGCCGGCCCCACCGGTGTTTCAAGAGGACGTCCAAAGATCGTCCTGTTATACTTTTCATCCGCATGGTATGCATGATGTTCTCCAAATACCGTGCCGTGGTTCTTGTGTTCCTCTAAAATCCAATCTACCAATTGCCTGAAAGGAATCGGGGTCATAATGTCACTCATTGTGTATCCTCCTTTATCCATTTATCCTTTTTGCCAGGGCACCGGCTGCCTGTCTGCAGTCTGCCATTACTTTTGCTTCGTCAATGTGCTGCAATTCACGGTCTTTCATGAGGATTTTTCCATTGGCCACTGTAGTTACTACGTCTCTTCCATTCATACCGAACAGGATATGCCCGTTGCAGTTGTCTGCTCCAAAGGGTGTCAGCGGGTCGTAATTCATCACGATTACATCGGCTGCTGCACCTTCTTCCAGAACTCCCAGCTTCTGCTCAAAATAGCGGTTTGCAATCTGGGGATTTCCTTCAAAAAGCATCTGGGGAACCTCTGCCCATGCAGCCCCGGCATCGCATAAATGATGTTTATGAAGAATATTAGCTACCTTCCAGGACTCTATCATATCGTGGGTATACCCGTCTGTGCCGAGCCCTGTCAAAATTCCCTTGTGTACGAGTTCCATAGTCGGAGGGCAGCCGCAGGCATTGCCCATGTTGGATTCCGGGTTGTGCACTACCATAGTATTGGTATCTTTTATCAGGTCCATCTCATGCTTATTGACATAAATACAATGTCCAAGCAGAGTCTTCTCACCCAATATGTCCCAATCGTACAGTCTGTCCACGATTCTTTTGCCGTAATGCTTCAGGCAGTGATGTAAATCTTCAATTCCTTCGGCAACATGAATATGGTATCCAACTCCATCCGGTTTATTCGCAGCTGCCAGCTCCATTGTCTCGTCGGAAATTGTAAACTGGGCGTGCATTCCCATCATGCCGGCAATCATTCCGGTGTTATCTTTTAATGCGTGCTTAATGAATTCTGCGTTCTCTATAACAGAATCTTTTGCTTTTTCCTTGCCGTCCCTGTCAGAAACCTCGTAGCACAGGCAGGAGCGCACTCCTGTCTCTTTTGCCGCCTTTTCAATGTGGAACAGAGAATCTCGGATGGCGCCAAAGCTTGCATGGTGATCAAAAATTGTTGTCACACCGTTCTTAATGCAGTCGATATACGTTGCCATAGCACTTAAGTATGTGTCCTCCAATGTAAGATTCCTGTCAATTGTCCACCATTGCCCATCCAAGATTTCTAAAAAGCCATCCGGGGAGTATCCTTTAATAGAAAGTCCCCTTGCAAAAGCGCTGTAAATATGCTCGTGGGTGTTAATAAATGCAGGCATGATCAGTTTTCCCTTCACATCCATAAATTCTGCGCGGGGATAAGCTGCCCGGACATCATCCAGGCTCCCCACCTTCTTAATCGTTGCCCCATCAATGGCTACTGCGCCGTTTTCCAGATACGGATTTTTGACATCTCTTGTAATTACCCTGCCATTCCCTAAAATCAGCATAATTTCTTCCTCCTTTTCTTTAGGTTGTCCAACTAGATACCCGCGTATGTGCTGCGCATTTTTAGACTCTTTGAACGACTCTTTTATATTTATAAATATACAATAACATTAATATAACTGGATTGCAATATTTATTCTAAAAAAAAATTAGGTTGCCTAAAAATTTTTTAGAAAAAGTATTGATTTAATTTTTTTTTAATGATATCATGCTTTTAGAAGCAAAAAGTTTTCAGGAAATATCCTGGAGTCCACATACGAAGGAGGCGAACATTTTGGGCCGCAGACTAGATTTATTAAAACAGCTTGCCCACGGACTTGCCGTGCAATTCGGGAGCTCATGTGAGATTGTCATTCATGATTTAACAAGAAAAGAGTTGGAACATTCTGTTGTTTACATTGAAAACGGATACATTTCCAACAGAAAGCCGGGTGACGGGCCTTCCAGTGTTGTTCTGGAGACATTAAGCCGGGAGCCCTCAAAGATTCAGGACCGTCTTTCCTATCTCACTAAGACAGAGGACGGACGGATTTTAAAGTCCAGTACAATGTACATCCGGGGGGATGACAATCGTATCGCCTACATTTTTTCTCTGAACTACGATATCACAGCACTGCTCACTGCCCAGACTGCTATTGGGTCATTAACCGACACAAAACCGGAAAAGGAATCCGAATCCGGAACCCGTCAGCCACAAAAAATCACCCACAATGTAAATGAGTTATTAGACATGTTGATTGAACAGGCTCTGGCTCTGGTCGGCAAACCCGTTGCCCTGATGAATAAGGATGACAAGGTGGCAGTCGTACATTATTTAAATGACGCAGGTGCTTTCTTGATTACCAAGTCCGGGGACAAGATTGCTTCACTTTTAGGTATTTCAAAATTTACACTTTACAGTTACATGGACGCAGGCAAGTAGTACAAAAAGGAGGTTTTTAACACATGGAAACAATCAAATGGGCAGTAAACCATATGCCCAAAACAGAGGATTCACAGCTTAAGGTTATGGCACTTGATGAGGTGGAAAAAGCAAGAGCTTTCCACGAGAGTTTTCCTCAGTACAGCATTACTCCCCTTGTTAAGCTTGACAAGATGGCCGGGAGACTCGGACTAAAGGAAGTATATGTAAAAGATGAGTCTTACAGATTCGGTCTAAACGCTTTCAAGGTACTGGGAGGTTCTTTTGCAATGGCCCGCTACATTGCACAGCAGGTAGGCAAGGACGTTTCTGAGCTTCCTTACAACGTACTGACTTCTGATGAACTGAGAAAGACTTTTGGACAGGCAACCTTCTTCACAGCTACAGATGGAAATCACGGACGCGGTGTTGCATGGGCTGCCAACAAATTGGGACAGAAATGTGTAGTTCTGATGCCAAAGGGAACAACACAGACCCGTCTGAACAACATTCTTGCAGAAGGTGCCCAGGCAACCATCGAAGAATATAATTACGACGAATGTGTACGTATGGCCAACGATCTGGCTAATAAAACAGAGCATGGAATTATGGTACAGGATACTGCATGGGACGGATACGAAGAAATCCCGGCATGGATTATGCAGGGATATGGAACAATGGCCAGCGAAGCTAACGAACAATTGGATGGCTTTGGCTGCGAGAGGCCCACTCACGTATTTATCCAGGCAGGTGTAGGCTCTCTTGCCGGAGCAGTGCAAGGTTACTTTGCGAACCGCTATCCTGAGAATCCGCCGAAAGTGATTGTTGTCGAAGCAGAGGCTGCCGCATGTCTCTACAAAGGCGCTGCTTTAGGCACCGGAGAACTTCAGATTGTAGACGGAGACATGGTTACTATCATGGCAGGTCTTGCATGCGGCGAACCTAATACTATTTCATGGGATATTTTAAAGAACCATGTAGATTCATTCGTGGCTGCACCGGATTGGGTGGCTGCAAGAGGAATGCGTATGCTGGCGGCTCCGGTAAAGGGTGATTCACCTGTTACATCGGGAGAATCAGGTGCAGCGCCATTCGGTGCGCTCTCATGTATTATGTGCATGGATGAGTACAAAGAGTTAAGAGAGCATCTTGGACTGGACGAAAGTTCCAAAGTACTGCTCTTCTCTACTGAGGGAGATACAGACCCAGAGAGATATGAATCTATTGTCTGGGGTGGAAACAGCCGTTAACCAATCCATGTAAAGACAATTTTTACCTATATTTATGTATAAGTTAGAAGAAACTTGTAAACCTAATTTTTTAAAAGGAGAGATTATTATGGATTTTAACAAAATCAAAGAAGCTGCTCAGGGTTATCAGGCAGACATGACAAAATTCCTCAGGGATATTGTTAAAAACCCAGGCGAGAGCTGTGATGAAAAGTCTCACATCGACCGCATTGCAGAAGAGATGAGAAAAGTCGGATTTGATAAAGTAGAAATTGATCCTCAGGGAAATGTTCTCGGATACATGGGAACAGGCGAAAAGCTTATCGGATTTGACGCTCATATCGACACTGTAGGTATCGGCAATATCGAGAACTGGTCCTTTGATCCATATGAAGGCTATGAAAATGAGGAAGAAATAGGCGGACGTGGGGTTTCTGACCAGTGCGGCGGTATTGTTTCCGCAGTATACGGGGCAAAGATCATGAAGGACCTGGGATTGTTAGGTGACAAGTACACAGTTCTCGTAACAGGAACTGTTCAGGAAGAAGACTGTGATGGCCTCTGCTGGCAGTACATCATCAATGAGGATAAGGTTCGTCCTGAGTTTGTAGTATCTACAGAGCCTACAGACGGCGGAATCTACCGCGGACAGCGCGGACGTATGGAAATCCGCATCGATGTGAAGGGTGTTTCCTGTCACGGATCTGCACCAGAACGCGGTGACAATGCAATTTACAAGATGGCCGATATTCTCCAGGATGTCCGTGCGTTAAATGAAAATGATGCGGCGGACGACAAAGAAGTAAAAGGTCTTGTAAAAATGCTGGACGAGAAATATAATTCTGAATACAAAGAGGCAAACTTCCTTGGAAGAGGAACTGTTACTACTTCCGAAATCTTCTTTACATCACCAAGCCGCTGTGCAGTTGCCGATTCATGCTCAGTATCACTTGACCGCCGTATGACAGCAGGTGAAACATGGGAAAGCTGCCTGGATGAAATCCGTGCACTTCCAAGTGTAAAGAAATATGGAGATGACGTAAAAGTTTCCATGTACAACTATGACCGTCCTTCTTACACAGGGCTCTCCTATCCGATTGAATGTTACTTCCCCACATGGGTAATTCCGGAGGATCACAAAGTAACAAAAGCACTGGAAGAAGCTTATAAGAACCTTTACGGTGAAACAAGAATCGGAAACACAGAGACTGAAAGCATGAGAAAAGCACGTCCTCTGACAGACAAATGGACATTCTCCACAAACGGTGTGTCCATCATGGGAAGAAATGGAATTCCATGTATCGGATTCGGACCCGGAGCAGAAGCTCAGGCACATGCACCAAATGAAAAGACATGGAAGGCTGACCTTGTAGTATGTGCTGCTGTATATGCCGCACTGCCCACAATGTATTGTAAATAGAAGGGGTCTGACCCTTTTGCGGCCCATTTTCAGAATATTCAAACAACACAATTAGGAGGATTTTTAGTATGAAAACATTACAGGACTATATCGACAAACTGAATGCCCTGAACTTCAAAGAAATGTACAACGGAGATTTTTTCCTGACATGGGAAAAGACAGATGACGAATTGGAAGCTGTCTTCACAGTTGCCGATGCACTCCGCTTCATGAGAGAAAATAACATTTCCACAAAAGTATTTGAGAGCGGCCTTGGAATTTCTCTGTTCCGTGACAATTCCACACGTACACGTTTCTCTTTTGCTTCCGCATGTAACCTGTTAGGACTTGAGGTACAGGATTTGGATGAGGGAAAATCTCAGGTAGCTCACGGCGAGACTGTCCGTGAGACTGCTAACATGATTTCTTTCATGGCCGATGTTATTGGTATCCGTGATGATATGTACATTGGAAAAGGGAATGCTTACATGCACGAAGTTGTTGACTCTGTAACACAGGGAAACAAAGACGGTATTTTGGAGCAGAAGCCAACTCTTGTAAACCTGCAGTGCGATATTGACCACCCGACCCAGGCTATGGCTGATATGCTTCACATTATCCATGAGTTCGGCGGTGTTGAGAATCTAAAAGGAAAGAAGCTGGCTATGACATGGGCTTACTCTCCTTCTTATGGAAAACCACTGTCAGTTCCACAGGGTGTTATCGGTCTGATGACCCGTTTCGGAATGGATGTTGTGCTGGCTCATCCTGAAGGATACGAAGTATTTGAGGATGTAGAAAAAGTTGCTGCTGAAAATGCCAAGAAATCAGGCGGCTCATTTACAAAGACAAACGACATGGCAGAAGCCTTTAAAGATGCTGATATTGTATATCCAAAGAGCTGGGCTCCCTTTGCTGCTATGGAAAAACGTACAGAGCTTTACGGAAATGGTGACACTGAAGGAATCAATGCCCTGGAAAAGGAACTGCTTGCTCAGAACGCAGAGCACAAAGATTGGGCTTGTACAGAAGAACTTATGTCCACAACAAAGGAGGGAAAAGCTCTCTACCTACACTGCCTGCCTGCCGACATCACAGGCGTAAGCTGTGAGACAGGTGAAGTTGATGCAAGCGTATTTGACCGCTACAGGGATCCTCTGTTCAAAGAAGCAAGCTTCAAACTATACATCATCGCAGCTATGATCTTCCTTGCAAAATTCGCAGATCCTGCTGAAGTATTAAAAAAACTGGAAGAAAAGAAAACTCCAAGAGTTTTCGAGTAATCAATAGGTATCAGGAGGTAAATACTATGTTGAAATATGTTGATACTAAAAATGCACCCGCTGCTATCGGTCCTTATTCCCAGGGAATCATTGCAAATGATATTGCTTTCTTCTCTGGTCAAATTCCGCTTTCACCGGAAACCGGTGAGGTTGTCGGAACAACCATCGAGGAACAGGCAGAACAGATTATGAAAAATGTTGCTGCTCTTTTGGAGAGCCAGGGAGCTGATTTCAAAGATGTTGTAAAGACAACCTGCTTCCTTGCAGATATGGAAGATTTCGCTGCATTTAATGATGTCTACGCAAAATATTTTGTCGGAAAGCCGGGACGTTCCTGCGTTGCTGTAAAAGGACTGCCAAAGGGAGTTCTCTGCGAAGTAGAAGCTATTGCCTATGTCGGAGGAAAATAAAATGACAAAGAAAAAAAGAATCGTCATTGCTCTGGGCGGAAACGCCCTGGGCAATACGCTTCCAGAGCAGATGGCTGCAGTAAAAATTACGGCCCGCGCTATCGTGGATCTGATTGAAGAAGACTGTGAAGTTGTAGTTGCTCACGGAAACGGTCCCCAAGTCGGAATGGTAAATAATGCAATGATCGCGCTGACTCACGAAGAACCGGAGCAGCCAAATACACCACTTTCTGTCTGTGTCGCGATGAGCCAGGCGTATATTGGCTATGACCTGCAGAACGCCCTGCGCGAAGAGCTTCTGAACAGAAACATTACAGACATTCCTGTAGCTACTATGATTACACAGGTGCGTGTGGATGAAAATGACCCTGCCTTTAAGACTCCTACCAAGCCCATCGGCAAGTTTCTGACAAAAGAACAGGCTGATGAGATGGCTGCGAAATATAACTATATCATGAAAGAAGATGCGGGACGCGGTTACCGCCGTGTAGTATCTTCTCCAAAACCGCAGGAAATCGTAGAAATCGGTACTATCCGCACTATGGTAGACTCCGGTGATCTGGTAATCGCCTGCGGCGGCGGAGGAATTCCGGTTGTTCGTCAGGGAAATCACTTAAGAGGTGCCAGTGCCGTTATCGACAAAGATTTCGCAAGCAGCCTGTTGGCAAAGGAGTTGGATGCAGATTTCCTGATTATTCTGACCGCAGTTGAAAAAGTTGCAATTAATTATGGAAAGCCGGATGAAAAATGGCTGAATAGTATCACTATAGAAGAGGCAAAGCAATATATGTCCGAAGGGCATTTTGCTCCGGGCTCCATGCTGCCTAAAGTACAGGCTGCAGTAGAATTTGCTGAATCTGCACCGGAACGTCAAGCCCTGATTACTTTACTTGAAAAAGCAAAAGACGGAATTCTGGGAAAAACAGGCACCAGAATTAGTCAGACTTAAACGGAGGCACACATGAAAAAAGATGTAAAACACGCTAGTGTATTTCAAATGAGCGGAGTTCCTTCCTTGGGGGAAGCTCTTCCTCTTGCTTTCCAGCACGTTGTTGCTGCGATTATTGGTATTGTAACCCCTGCTATTATTGTAGCAGCAACTGCCGGAATTTCTGAGGCCGACAGTGTCAAGTTGATTCAGGCGGCACTGGTCGTATCCGCGCTTTCTACACTGCTTCAGCTTTTTCCATTTATCAGAGTTAAAGGAGTTGGCATCGGTGCCGGTCTTCCGGTTATCATGGGTATCAGCTTTGCTTACCTGCCAAGTATGCAGGCCATTGCCGAAGGTTTCGACATTCCCACTATATTGGGAGCCCAGATCGTAGGCGGCTGCATGGCAATCATTGTTGGTTTGTTTATTAAAAAGATTCGTAAGTTTTTCCCTCCGCTGATTGCGGGAACTGTAGTGTTCACCATCGGCCTTTCTCTATATCCGACTGCTATTAATTATATGGCAGGAGGCGCAGGGCGGCCGGACTATGGTTCATGGAAAAACTGGCTGGTTGCAATTATCACACTTGTCATCGTGACAGCACTTAATCATTTTGGAAAAGGGCTCTGGAAACTGGCATCCATCCTGATTGGTATTATCGGTGGATATGTTGTTGCGTTATTCTTCGGCATGGTGGACTTCAGCCCCGTTGCCCAGGCATCAGTTTTCCAGATTACTGCACCCTTACATTTTGGGGTAAAATTTGAGATTTCTTCCAGTATCGCAATCGGTCTGCTGTTTGTCGTGAACTCTGTACAGGCTATCGGAGACTTCTCTGCTACAACAAGCGGTGGTCTTGACCGTATGCCTACAGACAATGAACTGCAGGGAGGTATCATTGGATACGGAATTAGCAATATTCTGGGAGCTCTCATGGGGGGGCTTCCCACAGCAACTTACAGCCAGAACGTAGGTATTGTTGCCACAACAAAGGTTGTAAACCGCTGTGTACTTGGCCTGGCAGCTGTTATTCTGCTGGTTGCCGGACTGATTCCAAAGTTTTCATCGCTGCTGACCACAATTCCATACTGTGTCCTCGGCGGAGCAACTGTATCTGTCTTTGCATCTATTGCCATGACAGGAATGAAGCTGATTAACACCGAAAAGATGTCTTATAGAAACACTTCTGTCGTAGGACTCGGCGTTGCATTAGGAATGGGTATTACACAGGCAAGTGGTTCCCTTGCATCTTTCCCGGATTGGTTTACCACAATATTCGGAAAATCACCTGTTGTAGTTGCTACATTGGTTGCTATATTGTTGAATATTATCCTTCCGAAGGATAAAGAAACGGTGCCGGAAACTGCATCTGATGAACAAGCATAAGTATCATACAACAAAAAGGATGAATCTATAAGCCAGGATTCATCCTTTTTATTTGTGCGGGTAACGAGCGAAACTCACAAAGTATGTTTCGTCTCGTTTACCGCTCCTATAATTCCTTTCCCAGTCGCCGATACATTGTCTTTTCCACAGCATTTAATATATTCTGGTATCCGGTACACCTGCACAGATGACCTGCCAGGAGCTTTCTCAGCTCTTCTCTGGTATACTCCTTACCGGATTCCAATATCTCCACTGCGCTCATGATTACACCCGGCGTACAAAAACCGCACTGTACCGCCGCCTCATCGATAAATGCCTGTTGAATATCCGACAGCTCTCCGTCCGGTCCCAGCAGCCCCTCAAGGGTGTGTATTTCCTTTCCGTCTGCCCACACAGCTAGGTAAATACAGGAATTATAACATTCTCCGTCAATAATCACATTACAGGCGCCGCACTCTCCCACCTCACAGCCCTTTTTCACGCTGGTCAGCCGATAGTCATTTCTCAGCATATCTGTCAGTGATGCACGGACATCCACCATGGCTTCTCTCTTCTCACCGTTAATGACACACCTTACCAGCTTATACTGCTTTTCACTCATGGATCACACCTCCTGCCAGTAAAATAGCTTCTTTCAATGCCCGTCTGCACAGCACCTTTGCAATATGTTCCCTGAAAGCCTTGCTTGCTCTCCAGCTGTCACGGGGGGTGATGTCCTCCAAGACCTTATTTCCCACTCTTTCGAGGACAGCCTCACTTATTTCCAGCCCTCTTCCCTCTGCTTCCGCATGTTCTGCGCGCAGGGGAATCGGTCCCGCTACCCCATATGCAATTCTAACATCCTCAAGATGCCGCTTATCTTTAGAAAGCTTTACATTTACAGAACATCCAAGGGTTGCAATATCCATCGCCTCCCGCATGGCATACTTGATATAATGTCCGAAATATCCCTCATAAGATTTCTTGGGAAGCAAAATACCCGTCTGCATCTCAGCAGGCTTTAAATCTACTTTTCCAGCCTTAATATAGAACTCCTGAATCGGAATTCTACGAATTCCTTCAGGTCCTGTAATCTCAATCACAGCATCCCATGCAAATAATGTGGAAGCTGAATCTGCGGAGGTCACACCGTTACAGGTGTTCCCGCCTATTGTGCCGATATTTCGTATCTGGGGGCCTCCTACCATATCCACTGCTTCGCCCAGTACATTGATATATTTCTGAATAACTGGGTCTTTTGTAATATGTGAAAAGCTGGTCAGAGAACCAATCCGTATAGTCCCGTCCTCCTCCATTGTCACCCCGCGCAGTTCCTCCAGCCCATAAATGCTCACCAGTTCAACCCCTGCACGTTTTCCTTCACGCATCTGAATCAGAACGTCACTTCCGCCGGCAATAATCTGGGCCTGGGGATGTTCCTGCAGTAACTGTACCGCATGTGGCACGCTCGTAGCTTCATATAATGCTTTCATGTCATACATGTCTTAAATCCTCCCTTTCATAAAACCCTTGATTATATCAGTCCTTCTTCTTTGAACCGGCGGAATAATACGTGTGGTGTCAGCGGAATTTCATCTATTGCCACTCCTGTCGCCTGCAGCACCGCGTTGCGGATAGCCGGAGCTACCGAGCATACCGGCGGCTCCCCTAATGATTTCGTTCCATATGCACTGGTGGGCTCATAATTTTCCACAAAATCTCCCTCCAATTCCGGGTGATCCATAAAAGTAGACAACTTATAATCCAGAAGATTATCATTCAAAGGCTTCCCGGTTTTCTCATCAAAGAGCAGCTTTTCTGACATTCCATATCCGATGCCCATACTCATGCCTCCGTGTACCTGCGCCTCCGCCAGCTGGGGATTAATTAGCTTGCCGCAGTCATGTACATTCACAATTTTCTTCAGTACGGCCCGGCACGCCAAAATATCCACTTCCACCTCGGCAAAGGTACACCCGAAAGAATATGCATTTGTCTTTGCCTGATATGTACTCTCTGCAGTGAGATGTCCATTGTTTGTCAGGCTGTAGAGCTTTTCCTCGGCCAGATCTGCCAGGCTCATCAGAATTTCTTTGTCTCCCTCACGTATGATATTTCCGTCAATGATGTCCAGGCTTTCTTTCGTATGCCTTGTCAGATCCTGAGCTGTATCCAATATATGACTCTTTAAAAGGGATGCCGTCTGCTTTATGGAGAATCCCGCCATGTAGGTCTGGCGTGAGGCATAAGCGCCTGTGCCAAATGGTGTAATATCTGTATCCTGTACCGTCATTACGTGCACCCTTTCAAATGGAATGCCCAAGGTCTCTGCAGCCATCTGTGCAAACACTGTGTCGGCTCCCTGACCGATTTCCGTTTCCGCCACCTGTACCTGAATAGAGCCATCCTGATTCAGCACCATCCGGCAGGACGAAGTCTCCAGAGAAATAGGCCACACACCGGTATTGTACCAGAATGCGGCAACTCCGATACCTTTTCTCACATCTCCTGTCTGATTTGCATATTCCTTTACCTTTCGGTCATAATCAATATGGGCCCTCCCCTTCTCCATACACTGGTGAAATGTATCAAAATAGTTTACATTCTTTGAGAATCCATCTGCATAGCCCTTTGGCATCAAATATTTCCACCGGAATTCGTAAGGTGAGATTCCCAATGCTTTTGCCACATCATCTATATGGGACTCCCCTGCAAACATAGCCTGAGGAATGCCGTATCCCCGCATGGCCCCTGCCACGCTCTTATTTGTAAATACTGTATAGGCATCTCCCTCTACATTTGAACATGGGTACAATTGAGGAAAGGCTCCCATTCCCTTTGCTGCGATACCATGTCCGTGGGAAGCATATGCCCCCTGGTCGGAGAAACATTCGATTTTCCGAGCTGCAAAGCTTCCGTCCGAACGGACATAAGATATAATGTGGGTCCGTATCGCATGGCGCACTCTTGTGCTCGCAAAAGTCTCCTCCCGGGAATTATCCAGTTTCACCAGCCTTCCCCCCACTACTGTACTTAAATACGCGCAAAGAGGTTCATAGAGAATATCCTGTTTGTTTCCAAATCCGCCTCCTATGTAAGGCTTTATCACTCTCACATCACCCCAGGGGATTCCAAGTGCCTGCCCCACAATCCTCCGGCAGATATGGGGAATCTGAGTGGACGAAACAACCACAATCCTTCCCTGCTCCATGTAAGCATAACAGATAAAGTTTTCAATGTGGCAGTGCTGAACCGTGGGTGTGTCATACCAGCCCTCAACCTTGATCAGTCCCGGTTCCTTCTTTGCCTCTTCATAGTTTCCGTTTCGTATGGTGGTATGATTCAATATATTTCCGGGATAGTTCTCATGAATCAGCGGAGCGTCCTCTTTCATAGCCTCCTGGACATCCAGCACAAAGGGAAGCTCCTCATACTCTACATTTATTGCCCGCAGCGCCTGAGCCGCCGCAACATCGTTCTCGGCAACTACTGCTGCCACATCATCACCATAGAATCTTACCTTGTCTGTCAAAAGCAGCCGGTCTGCCACATCCTGATGAGCCGGTTCTGTGGACCAGGGATGCCCTGCCGTAGGAAAATAATATTTGGGGACATCAAAGCATGTCACTACTTTTACCACCCCCGGAATACTCTCCGCCTCTTTTGTATCAACGGACTTTACAGTCCCGTGGGCAATCGTAGAATGCAAAATCTTTGCCACATAAGCACTCTTGTCGCATAAATCGTCTGTATATTTTGCACGTCCTGTTACCTTTTCAAAAGCATCCACACGCTTTACACTTTTGCCTACTACATGCTCTTTTCCATTCATGTCTCCGCCTCCATATCCTATTTTAAAACAATCTGTTCCCACTTACATATTTTGCAAAAATCTCTCTGTCATCTGACAAATAAATCATCCGTTCAAGACGTTCTTTCACCCCCAGAGACTGTGGATGCCTCAATCTGCTGTCATCCAGAATCACCGCATCCATCTCATAGCCCGGCTGAAAACTCCCTGCCTTTCCGAAAAATGCACCGCCGCCTTTTGTGGCCATATAAAATACTTCTTCCACCGTCAAGGGTTTAAGAGAATTGTCCTGAAGCCGCCACCTAAGCTTTGATGCCTGGATGGCGTGAGCCATAGCTGTAAAAATATTCTCCGTGGAGCCCCCCGCCACATCACTTCCTATGCCAACATGGAGTCCTTCATCAAGAAATGTTCTGACCGGAGCCACACCGGAGGAGATATTCATGTTTGATTCAGGGCAATGAGCGATAAATACACCATTTTCTTTCATTCTGGCAATTTCTTCTTCACCGGAATAGACGCAGTGTGCCATAATCGAAGATGTATCCACTCCAAACAAGCCAAACTTATCATAGGCGTCCCCATAAAATTCAGACCAGGGGCACAGGTCTTTTACCCATGCAATCTCGCCGGGGTTTTCTGATAAATGAGACTGCAGCGGCAGTTCGTAGCGCATCTGAATCATCTTCAGCTTTTCCATCAGCTCATCTGTACAACTGGGAATAAAACGAGGCGTCAGAATCGGCCGTGTGTGCCTATACTTCTTATACAGCACATCTTTAACCCATTCAATCGTTTCTGACGCTGATTCTTCTGCCGAAGCCTCCCTTATATAATCCGGGCAGTTTCTGTCCATATTGACCTTCCCCACCATTGTCTCAAGGCCGGCTTTCTCCAACATATCCATCAGCAGAAGGGTTGACTTTCTGTGCACTGTAGCAAAAATGCAGGCCCTCGTTGTGGCACCCTTTCGCAGATTCTCCACGAAAATCTCATGGGCGCGCTTGGCATATTCCAGATCCTTAAATTTGGCCTCCTCCGGAAATGTGTTTGTCTCCAGCCATTCCAGAAGCTCCATATCCATTCCAAGTCCCCGGTAGGAATACTGGGGCGCGTGTACATGCAAATCCACAAGTCCGGGGATAATAAGGCGGTTCTCATAATCCTCAATAGGAAGTCCCCCATATTCAAAAGGCAGTGTCCGGTATACTCCTTTCACTTTTCCCGCTTCACAGACCAGATACCCATGTTCACATATCTCCAGCTCATTCAAACTTTTACTATATACAATATTTCCCTTTAAAATAGAAATAGATTCATACATCAGATAACCTCCCTCTCGCATCCTTGCGTTATATAAGCACTGCAAAGAAATTACCCTTTGCAGATACTTATAGTCAACTATTCCGGTAGTTGGTAGAGACGTCCATCCGATTATGAACCTATATAAGCACTACTTCATTTTATTTGTAACTGTTCAGAACCAAGTAGCGGGGAAACTCTAGGTTTTCGAGCTTGCTTCTGAATAGTTACCAACATTTTAATTTATAATATCCTAACACTTTAAAAAATTACTGTCAACTTACATTTACTAATAACTTGCTTTCCAGTTTTCAAAAATCTGTGTTGCTTCCTTTAGAAAATCATAGTTGATTGTAACCGAGTCCGCTGTTTCGGTTTTATCTTCTGAGAAAATGGGAAGCGGGTTGCAGCCGCCGGAAAGGACTTCTACCTGTTCCACCGTAAATTGATTTCCGCAGTTCTGACAAACCAATTTATCCCCAACCTGCTTATAGTAGCCTCTCCCTGAACTGTAGCAGACCTGGCAGGTGTTAAAAGCAGTACGAATGTTTCCTTCCTCATCTTTTACTGCAAGTATTTCCATATCGATCCCGTCCACTGTTACGGGATAAAACTTCACCGTCCCCGACAGTTCATTTACAGGAATCACCAGATTGCTTTCCGCTGCAATTTCCTGCACTGTTGTCTCTGCCTGGTCTGAGTCATCTCCTTTGGCGCATCCTGCAAGGGCAAATGCCAAAACAAGACAAAGCATAAGAACTGTTCTTTTAATTTTATTGTTCATCTGTTTAATTCTCCTCCTTATTAAAAAATAGCGTGTACCCAAATAGACTATACCATTTTATGTTTCACTGCTGTCTGTGACAACAATGTTTCCGCGAATCATGCCCATCCAACAGCTGTATGGGTAGGTTCCTGATTCGGTAGGAGTGAATTCTATGACATTCTCTCCCTCCTGAAAATCATATTCGATGGAATATTCTGAAATCAACATTTTGTAATTACAGCCGTTGATACTTCCGGTTGGAGCATTAATTGTCCATTTGACCGGTGTGTTTGTCTGCACCGTAATATTCGGGTAGCTGCCGGGTAAAAGGGTACTGTTTATAACCTGTTTTCCGTCGATTATCTGGATATCAGTATCGTCTGCCCCCTGCTCTTTGCCCGCAGCAGAATTATCTGAGGATGCTGGAATTTCTTTCGGCAATATGAGCCCAGATAAGGCTCCTCCCTGCGAAAGCATTGCAAGGCCAAGAACTACTACCAGAACTGCACCTACATTCATTACTTTCCCGGTAAATTTTTTCCCGAGGGCCGATACTCCAAAACCAAGTCCCAGCATCGGCGGCACAGTACCAAGACTGAATATAAACATGGACAATGCTCCTGTAAACGGGTTTCCCGCTGCCAACGCTACAATCTGCATGGACTGCAGGGGACCGCAGGGCATCAGCCCATTGAGCAGGCCCACAATCAGGGGACGTTTACTTTTACCTTTCTGTGTACCTATTTTTGCAACAAGGAATCTTGGCATCCGTGGATTAAATCTACGGAGCCATGGAAAGATGCCGAGCATGTTAATTCCCATGATCACCATAAATACTCCCGCAATCAGTTTCAGAATACCTTGCAGAAAAACTGGCAGACCCGCAGAGGAGCCTCCACCAAGAAGCATGCCTATTCCGCCCAGAAGAAATCCAATAACCGTGTAAGAAATCACTCTTCCCAAATTGTATAAAAACGCGGGAGCAAATGTAGAAAATTTACTTTCCCCGGTTCCTTCCAGTGTATCCTGTGGAAGGCACTGGGAAAGATTAATACCTCCGCACATGGCAATACAATGAACGGATGTGATAAGCCCAATCACAAACAGCATCCCATATCCCATTTTTGTATCCGCCAACTGACCAGGAACAAGCAGGTTGAGGATATTGAATTTCTGAAGCAGCATATACAGACCAATAATAATAAGCAGAACGAGGATAGTCTTTAAAATATCTTCATTTGTCTGCCTGCTGTTTTTTTGAACCTTATACCCCAGCTTTTCTATAACTCTGCAAATATCTTTCATAGATATTACATCAGAATCAAACATAATATCTGCCGTTCCTTTGCTGTAACTGACGTTGACTTTTTTAATGCCCGCTGTGTTTTTCAATTTTCTCTGGATAGTATTCTGACAGTTGACACAGCTCATCCCGCGGATGTGCAGCTCTCTTTTCATTATTCCTGACACAATATACACTTCCTTATCACTTCAATGATGTAGGGGCCCAAGGTATTTTGCCCCCTGATACCTACGGATTGCTCCGCACTTTGTGCTCCCGCA
>ENA-UOOE01001208-UOOE01001208.1-fermentation-metagenome-genome-assembly--contig:-NODE-1208-length-22434-cov-3.779615_pt1 | contig 22434 bp, 20 predicted proteins | sample MGYA00245776_ERZ724021 | MGnify/ENA primary metagenome ERZ724021 (study PRJEB28704, sample SAMN03018321) | fermentation metagenome | biome: anthropogenic terrestrial biome; feature: soil; material... | reverse complement strand
TGTGATTTCTGTTCGTCAGACCAGAGTTTTGCCGCAGGCTTCTTTCAGATTCCATCTCACGATGGGCACCCTTGCCGTAGGCTAATGGTTAGTGCTATCAACCCCCATAGTGGACTTTCACCACCAAGCTATCGCTCATACTGGGCACACTAAAAATAAGCACTATATTCTTAACATATAGTGCTTATAAACAGCCTTTCATCTCTCCTTTGAAAAAGAGAGGATTCTCGGCTTAATTTCCTAAAATAGTACATAAGGTTTATTTTAAGAATGATGACTATATCTCTATAAAGTAAAAAATGACAGTTATACCCTTGGCATACCTTTTGTTGGTTTATGCATGTTAGGATCCACATCCATGGTTATAGGATTTGCTGATTTAGGATTTTTAGTTTTATTATCATTTTTCTTTTTCTTTTCGCCTTTCGTAGCCATATTATCACTCCTTTAACAAGTTATCATAAATAGATTATCCAAAATTGGAGTGTTTATACTTTCCATTATTCTATATTCCTAATAAAAATCTAGCAACGCTAAAGTATATCATCAGTGAAGCTGCATCTACAACTGTAGTTATTAGTGGGCTTGCCATAATAGCTGGATCCAACTTAAGTTTTTTAGCTAACATAGGAAGAATTGCCCCTACAACTTTAGCCAGCACTACTGTACAAAATAAGGTTATGCAAACAGTTAGGGATATATAGAATGGAACCTTTTCCAAAAAGTATATTCTAAGAAAATTTATTGAAGATAAACATACGCCCACTATTAAACTTACTCTTAATTCCTTCCATATAACCCTTAAAGTATCCTTACCTTGAATTTCACCCAGTGCAATACTTCTTATTACTAGGGTGGCAGATTGGGAACCTGCATTACCTCCTGTATCCATAAGCATTGGTATAAAAGCTGTTAAAAGCACTACTGATTGTAACACATCTTCAAACTTCTTTATTATATTTCCAGTAAAAGTAGCAGATACCATAAGTATTACTAACCACATAAGTCTATTTTTAGCTAAAGTCCACACTCCTGTATCCAAATACTCTTTTTCAGATGGAGATATAGCTGCCATTTTTTGAAAGTCTTCGGTATTTTCCTGATCTATTACATCTACTATATCATCTATGGTTATAATTCCGGTAAGCCTGTCCTCCATGTCCACTACTGGAACCGCAATTAAGTCATACTTTTTAAATGCATTAGCTACCTCTTCCTGATCTTGATGGGTATTTACATAGACTATGTCTTTTTCCATTATGTCTCCAACTTTTAAATCGTAATCACTTAATATTAAATTTCTTAGAGATATTATGCCCTCTAACTTTCTTTTTTCATCTATAACATAACAGGTATATATGGTTTCCTTATTTACTCCAGTGGCTTTTATATGCTCTATTGCCTGCATTACTGTCATGTTCTTCTTTAAATCTACATACTCTATAGTCATCAGGCTTCCTGCTGAATACTCTGGATAATTTAGGAACTCATTTATAAGCTTTCTTTCCTCTACATTTGAATACTTTAGTATCTCCTTTACAACCTTTGAAGGCATTTCCTCTAATAGGTCTATCATATCGTCAAAGAAAAGTTCATCCATAATATACTGCAGTTCATTACTGGTAATTGAAGAAATGATTTTTTCCTGGGATTCATTACTAATATAATTAAATACATCTGCTGCTAAGTCCTTAGGCAGCATTCTAAATATTAAAATGGTTTCCGAGAGTTCTAGATCTTCTATCAGTTCTGCAATATTTACAGGGTTAAAATTTATAATCTTTTCCCTTACTTCTGTAAACTTTTTTTCATGAATTAACTGTAATATTTCTTCTAATTCTTTTTTCATCTACCTCATCCCCTAGACATCACCATACCTTTTCTAGTTATGGTATGCATTATTTTCTTTAAAATTTCTTTAACCCACTCAGGACTAGGTTCAGCATCCATAACTAATCACCTTCTTTCAAGATTATTAAAATTTGGATAATTTCTAATTAAAGCGGTTTGCAAATTATCTCTTTAATTTTTGTATCAAAAATAGCATTTACATACATAACCACTTTAATTATAACTATATTCCTAAAATTATACAATAAAGAAAGACTTTATTGGGCTTTTAGAAAGCAGGCACTATGCTTCCTTTATATTTTTCTTCTATAAATTTTTTAACTTCTGGTGAAGTTAAAGCCTTTGATAATGCCTGAATGTAATCTTTATCCTTGTCCTCTTTTCTTACAGCTAGTACATTAGCATAAGGTGAATCCTTGGACTCAATAACAATGGCATCCTTAGTTGGATTCAATCCAGCCTCAATTGCAAAATTAGTGTTTATAACTGCTGCATCTACATCTTCAAGTATTCTTGGAAGCTGAGGAGCATCGATTTCTGTGATTTTTAATCCTTTTTTATTTTCAGTTATATCAAGCTTTGTCAAAAGTTCCCCATCTTTTAATTTTATAAGTCCAGCACTTTCTAATACTTTAAGTGCTCTCCCACCATTGGTTGGATCATTGGGAATTGCAATTTCTGCTCCATCCTTAAGTTCCTTTATATCCTTAATTTTCTTTGAATATAATCCCATTGGCTCAATATGAACCTTAACTGTATAATCTAAATCTAATTTCTTTTCCTCTATGGTTTTCTTTAGAAATGGAACATGCTGAAAAAAGTTTGCATCCAGCTGTTTTTCTGCAAGAGCTGTATTTGGTAACTGATAATCTGTGAACTCTACAATTTTTAAATCATATCCCTCTTTTTTAAGTATTTCGCCAGCCTTTTCTAATATCTCCTTATGTGGAGATGGTGAAGCTCCAACTACAATTTCCTTTTTAACTTTTTCCCCTTCACTTTTTGCTCCTGTACTCTGAGTTTTTCCTCCGCCACAACCTGTTAATCCTACTGTTAATAAAACTGCTGTTAATAATAATGATAATTTTTTCATATTAAGAACCCCCTTAAATTATTTATTTAAATTTTTATATAAAACATTTCCAGCACTTTGAATAAATTGAACAAGTATTATTAGGAGTATTACGGTGTACACCATAATGTCTGTTTTAAATCGATTATAACCATATGTTATAGCCACATCTCCTAATCCTCCTCCTCCGACAGCACCAGCCATAGCAGAGTATCCAATTAAGTTAATTATGGTTAAAATTATCCCTCTTATAATAGAAGGAAAAGCTTCCTTTACCATAACCTTAAATAGTATTTGAGTAGTGGTTGCCCCAAAGGATTTGGCAGCTTCAATAAGTCCAGGGTCAACTTCCTTTAGTGCAGATTCAATTACTCTGGCAGCAAAAGGAGCAGCTCCAATGGTTAATGGTACTATAGCCGCTGTTGTTCCTATACTTTTCCCTACAATGAACCTAGTAAATGGAATAATTGCAATCATAAGTATGATAAATGGAAAGGATCTTAGTACATTTATTATTAAATCCAATAAACTGTATATAAATTTATTAGGTTTCAAACCATTTTTATCAGTAAGAATAAGTATAATTGCCAATGCGAAGCCTATAATTACTGCAAACAATGTGGAATATGATACCATAAAGATTGTTTCCTTTAACCCTTGAATTAATATTTCTTTAATCATTTATATCACCTCCCAGCCTATGGATTTCTTATCCAAATAATTGCATATTCTATCTCTTTGACCTACTTCCACATTTATAATTAAGCTTCCTAGCACCTCTTGTCTGAAATTTTCTAGTTTTCCCCAAACTATGGAGAAATCCATATCTAACTCTCGAGCCATAGAAGTTATTATGGAGTTTTCACTTACTTCCCCTGGAAAGAAAATTTTTATATTAACCCCTTGAGTAGGAAGAACTTCATCTCCACATAACAATTTTTTTAGTTCTCCTTCTGGTCTTAAGAATAAGTCCTTGACTAACCCACAGATCTTTATTTCTCCATCCTCAATTAATGCAACTCTATTGCATATTTCTTTAATAACCTCCATTTGGTGAGTTACCATCACTACTGTTATGTTTAATTTTTCATTGATCTCTTTTATTAATGCAAGTATGGATTTTGTGGTTCCAGGATCTAATGCAGAGGTTGCTTCATCACAAAGAAGAATTTTAGGTTCCAGAGTTAAAGCTCTTGCAATGGCTACTCTTTGCTTTTGTCCCCCACTCAATTCTCTAGGCATGCTTTTTATTTTGTCACTTAATCCCACTAAATTTAATAATTCCGTTACCCTATCTTTTATATATTTTTTATCCTTTTTCCATATCTCCAATGGAAGGGCCACATTATCATATACATTTTTTGTATTAAGTAAATTAAAACTCTGAAAAATCATGCCCATGTCTTTTCTTAAAGCTCTTATGCCATTTAAGTCTAGTTCTTTTACTTCTTTTCCCATTACAACTATACTGCCTTCATCATATTCCTCTAGACCATTTAAACATCTTAATAATGTAGATTTTCCGGCACCACTTCTTCCTATGATTCCAAAAATCTCTCCCTCATTTATATGTATACTAACCTTTTGCAGCACTGCAGTATCCAGAAAACTTTTGCTTACATCTTTAACTTCTATCACCTTAAATCCCCCCTAAAAAATTTTAAAAAAATAGACCTAAGGATAACCCAGGTCTAACCTTTAATCCTCATCTCTCGGCATATATGCCGTTGGAATTAGCACCTTGTATTATCTAAAATAATACTGGTTGCTGGGTTTCATAGGGCCAGTCCCTCCACCTCTCTTGATAAGATTTATATTTAGTTTTTTTATGCAATGAAAATAAATAAAGCCTAAGGATAACCTCAGGCTTATAACCTAATCTCTCCTCATCTCTCGACATATATGCCGCTGGAATTAGCACCTTGTATTACCTAAAATAATACTGGTTGCTGGGCTTCGTCGGGCCAGTCCCTCCACCTCTCTTGATAAGTCCTAAAATATTAAATTATTTGTAAATGATGTTTTTATTATATTAGCATTTCTTTTCCTTGTCAATACCTTTAATAAACTTTTTGCCATTTTATTAAATCTTTTTATAATAATCCTTATTTTTCTTCTTCACACTTCTTCTCCATTTGTGCCAGAGCTAAAGCAATAATAAATACCCTAGGACTTATATCAAATTCTACACAGATTGATGGGCTGCCTTCACATTGAATGGATTGTATACCTACATATATCTCAATTTGTGGGAAAACATTATTATCATTATTGTTATTGTTATTAGTATCTATTTTCATTCAAATCATCCCCTAAATACTAACTTGATACTTTTCTAAATACCACTCTTTGTAATTAATAATCTTTCTTAAAGCATATATAAAATAATCTATTTCGTGGTAGGTATTGTATAAAGCAAAGCTCAATCTTACCATTCCAGGCCTTCTCCCACCTTTTTTTGCAATGTTAATACTATCTTTGAGTGAAACATTTAAAAGTCTTTGTATATATGGTTGAGCACAAAAACAACCGCTCCTTACTCCAATGCCAAATTCTTTAGAAAGTATTTTTGAAAGGATTTCATGATACATTCCCTCCACATTGAAAGGTATAAGGGATACATTACAATTACAATCTATACAGTATAATATTACCTGTGGAGTATTTCGAAGATAATATAGGGCATAATTTAAAAGATTACTTTCATAATTCTCAATGTTATCCATGCCAAGCTCCTGTAAAGTTTTTATAGCAGAAGATAGTGCAACCACTCCTAGAACGTTTGGAGAACCTGCTTCGTCTTTCTCAGGAGTATCATTCCATTTAACAAATTCATGAGTTACCACATCTACCGTTCCTCCACCCTTATAATCAGGGGGTATACTATTTAATTCTTCTATAGGTCCTATGAGTACTCCTATTCCAAAGGGAGCATACATTTTATGAGCAGAAAAAGCTAAATAATCTATATGCTCTAAAGAGTCATGGCTCTTCATATCTATGGCTACATGCGGCACTAGCTGAGCTCCATCAACTAGCAGTTTAGTACCATAGCCATGCACAAGCTTAGCTATATGATGTATGGGATTTTTGAACCCAGTAACATTAGAAGCTCCAGTTACTGTTACAAGTTTTACTCTATCACCGAACATTTGAAGCTTATCTTCCAAATCCTCTATGGATAGCTTTCCATACTTATCCACCTTTACATATTCTACATTGAATTTTCCCCAAGGAAGGTAATTTGAATGATGCTCCATTTCTGTAGATATTATAACGCAATCACTATACTTCTCATATAACATATTGGCAAGTTTATTTATAGCTTCCGAGGTATTCTTTACAAATATTACTGCATCCTTATTTAAATCTGCACCAACAAAATCAGCCACCACTTTTCTTCCTTCTTCATAAGCCTCTGTAGATACTTGAGATTTATACCCCATTCCCCTGTGAATAGAGGAATAATAGGGCAAAAAATTTGTTAAATCATCTATCATGCTTTTGAAGGGTGGAGTAGTGGCAGCATTATCAAAATTAACATACTTAACATGTCTACCATTGGCAATAGGTACTAAAGTATCAGCACCCACTACTAAATCCTTATAGTCTATCACGATAACCACTCCTAAATTTACTCTTTATATATACTATGAAAAAGAGTTAAAAGTAACCAATAATTTAAAGGCTTATTTAAAGAAAAAAAACAATTGACAAAATAGCTTTGCCAATTGAATACTATGTTATGTTTAGTGATATAATATTAATTTTCTCACTCTGCTTCATATTTATATTGTGGCGTATTTATCCCTCCTGCATACGTATTTTTAAGCAAATTTCTAAATTCAACTTGTTCCAATCTGTTTTTATAATCAACTTTAAATCCTTCTTTTAATATTTTATAGTCCTCAATTTCATCTAGTTTATATATAGTAGGATAGTCAAGATTTTTACCTTCAATAAAAGCAACTAAGTAAAAATAGTGTTCAGAAAATACTACTTCTTGTGGATATACTACTAATGTAGAGAATTTGTCTATAAACTTTTCATTATTTTCTGGTTTATGATATCTTATTTTTAATTTTCTTTGACATTTAGCAGCCATGCTCAATTGCCATATTGTATTTATTAAATCCTTATTATGATTTGGAGAAATATATTTATCTAAATCATTACTTATGATTTCTTTAATATAAATTCTATCATAACTTGAGCAAAAGTTTATAAGTTTTTGTATTAGCCTTCTTATTTCTTTTTTTGAAAATCCTTTACTCTCCAGCAATACCTTAGCAATAACTAGAATATCCTGATTACACAGCTTACTTTCCTCTTTAGGTTGCAATATGTACCCCCCCTTTTCTCTAGAATAAACCACCTCTTCTATTCTACTACGCTCATATAAATAATCTTTTATATTATTTATATATCTTTCAATAGTTTTAGTGCTAACTTCTAATTCTTCTGCAGCTTCCTTTTTATTTATAACATGCCCTGACAACAATTCTTCAAATAAATATAATAATCCATCTGGTTTATTATTGCCCATCTACTTTTTACCACCTTTGCTGTTCTTTTGTTATGATCTTTTTATAATCCATCAGTGTAATTCTTCAATTTATCCTTATACATTTCTCTATCAGCCTGTTTAACTAATTCCTCTAAAGTAGTATTCTTATTAAAATCAAATTTTGCAAGTCCCTTACTTACACTAATTCCAAATTTAAGCAATCTTTTTTTATTTATGTAATTTATCCTTTTATCAATATCATTACAGATAACATCTACCTCATCCATATTTGTATCAGTGAATACTAAGATAAATTCATCTCCACCCATTCTAAATATATAATCTTTTTTTCTTACACTTTTTTCAATAATATCCGTTACTATTTTTAACAACTTGTCTCCTTCATCATGACCAAAACTATCATTTATTATTTTTAGCTTGTCTATATCAATAAAACAAACTATTAAATTCTCTTTATTTTTTATGGATTTTTCCATGGATTCCTTTAGCTTATTTAATCCACATCTTCTACTTAATACCCCTGTCATAAAATCAGTATTTGCTATTGACTCTAATTGCCTTACTTCTTCTGTTAATTGATTTATTCTTTTCTCTTTATTCTCCAATTCTATTAATAATTCTTCGTAAGTCATACTATTGTATTCCATTGTACCATCTCCTTCCTGCAAAGGATTTTTTAACCTTACTATTAATTATAACAATCCATATAGACACAATTTGTCTATATAAAATTATATAGTGGAAAATGCTCCATTATTTTTGCTTTATATGACAAAAGTTGTGGACATAAAAAAAGACCTTATCCATTTTTAAGGATAAGATCCCATTATACTTTTTTGCATCAGCATGAATATCTATCAATAATATCTTTTAAAGTTTTAACCACCAAAATAGGATTATTACCTATAGATACTTCCCCAGCTAACATAAACCCATTAACTTTATTTTGTAAAAAATAACATATATCATTTATTTCTGATACAGTTGGTCTTACATTCCTTTTCATGGATTCCAAAAGGTAGGTAGCTATAATAAAGTCCTTTTTACTCTTTTTCATAATATTCAATAAATCCTGTTGTATTTGCGGAATATCCAATAGATCTGCTTCCGCTACTAGATCTCCTCTTCCTAGCATTATTCCATCGCTTTCCTTTAATATATTCTTAAAATTTTCTATTCCTTCTTTGCTTTCAATTTTCGACCATAATTTAGGCATCTTAAAATCTTTATATTTCTTGCACTGTTTTATATAATTCTTTAATTCTATTATATTCTCTGGATAACTCACATAGGATAGGCATATTATATCTACTCCATTTTCTAGTCCCCAGATAATATCTTTTTTATCCTTAGCAGTAAGTCCCATATTTCTTCTATCCATGCCTGGAGCATTTACTCCTTTTTCAGCTCTTAATATTCCTCCCCTTTTTACTGAAGTTTTAATGACGCCATTTCCCTTTTCTAATATTTCAAATTCCATTGTGGCATCTTTCATTAAAATACAGTTAGCTGAATTTAAAAGGGAAAATTCCCCTTCACAGGTTAATGGCACAAAAAGATATCTATTTTCATGTTCTTTGCTGTACTTTCTATAGACTTCTTCACTGCAAAAATAAACCTTTTCCCTAGGTACAACTTTTATTTCTTTTTTAAACAGATTACTGATCCTCAATTTATTCCCCTGCAAATCCTGCATTATAGCTACATCTCTATGATTATTTTTGATATATTCTATTAAATGTTTAGCTAATTCATAATCTATATGCGAAAAATTAAACCTTACTACATTCATGCCATTGTTTACAAGCTCACCTAATATTTTAGTATTGCTAACATTAGGTCCTATTGTACAAAGTATTTTCATGCTAATTCACATCCCCATTTAACTTAATAGTCTGCTTATTTAGTGCAGCCCAAACATCCTTAATTTTACATACTCTATTAATTGTATATAATTAACATTTATCCTGCGATAATTTACACTTAGTTAGTTAACTTTTCCTTAGACTTATATTCATATGTATTAATAAATATTACTTTTAAAATAGCATAAAAAGGTACTACAGTAAAAGCTGCTATTGGACCACCCATAGCTACAGCCCCTATAACCAAGAATATATCTGTCAATGGATGAATTTTCATTGTATGACCCATTATTGCAGGTACGACTATTCTACCCTTTAAAGTTTGTACTACCAAAAAAGTAATTCCTAATTTTATTATCATATTCAATCCCATGCTAAAAGCTATAATCCAAGGTACAATCATAGAAACAAAGAATCCTATAAATGGTATAAAAGCTAGTATAAAAGTAATGGAAGATAACAATAGTGCATTAGGCATATTTATTATCTTATATCCAATAAATATCATGGTTGCCAAGGACAGAGCAACCTTACTCTGTCCTATGACATATTGGGATAAAATCTCATCACTTTCGCTTAATATTTTATGTAATACCTGTCGATGCTTTTTGGGAAACAATTTTACAAATCCATCTTTGAAATTTTCACCATCTTTAAATAAGAAAAATATAGTTACTAATATCAGTAGAATCTTTGAAAAAGTATCTGTTACATAATTTACGCTTCTGGAAAGATTTTGTATCATATCTTTTATATAGTTATTTACAGTGCTTATATAAGTTTTATAAATGTCATTTATATTTATGTATTTACTAATCTCATTTATAGTTCCATTTATATATGCCTTATTTCCCATTATACCATTTATTTGCAAAATCATATGCTTACCCAAAAAATAAAATACTACAGACAGCATAAAAACACTTATTGTCAGGGTTAATACAGCAGATATACTAGGTTTTAATCCATTTTTTAAGAAGATATTATTTAATGGTTTCATAATGTAATAAAAAAACACAGATATAATTAATGGTACTAAGAAGGCTCTAAAAATTATTCTTATAAACTTATGAATAAAATACATTTTACCAATAAAAATTATTGCCAATAAAACTAAATTGATGGCTATTAAATTTTTAATTATTTTATCATAGGATATAACGATCAGCCCCTTTAATAACTATAATACTTTTAATTATAGCCAATGATATTGTTAGCATTATTTTACTATTTATTCATTTTAGCGCAATAAAAAAAAGCTCCTAAATTAGTTCGACTAAAATTTAGATGAAATAAATAACTCATCTAACGTAAGTTTCACTTAATAGGAACTTCAAATTCACAGCTTGATTATCCTTATGCAGATTATTGTTAATGATAAACTAAAAGGGTGGGATTTCGGCAAACAAAAATATTAACCCTTATGAGGGGTACAGATTTAAGTACATCCTATGTTAAGGTTCAACTTGCTATACCTAGAAATGTTCCTAAATTATTAGTATTTAAATACATCCTATGTTAAAGTTCAACTACTATAAAATCAGCATTCTTTTAAATCAACAATAGAATATACCCATTGAAAACTCAAATTTTCTCAAAAAATATCCCAACCTATTTTGTAAAATAAAATTTCTCGCTATGAATCATATGTAAATCATTGATATGATTAGCCTTCAGCTATTTTTACTTTGCAATTCAGTTGGGATAATTGTTATAGAAAAAAGTTAAAAAACTGAGGATGTCCTGAATAAGGACATCCTCAATTTTTCATTAGAAAATTTATTACTTATGTGCAACTACTTCAACTTCTACTAATGCACCCTTGGGTAATTTGCCTACCTGTACACATGAACGAGCTGGATAAGTTCCTTGAAAATATTGTGCATATGCTTCATTTACCTTTGGAAAATCATTCATGTCTGTTATAAATACTGTACTCTTTATAACATTATTAAAGCTCAATCCCTGTGATTCTAATATATTCTTTACATTATTCATTGATTGATGAGTTTGAGTAACAATTGGGTCATCTCCTGTTACTATTTCCCCTGTGGCTGGATCTACTGGTATTTGTCCTGATAAAAATATTAAATCTCCAACCATTATTCCCTGTGAATATGGTCCTATGGCTTTAGGTGCCAAATCTGTTGAAATTACATTTTTCATTTTTTATTCCTCCCTTAAATTAATGTTTTTTGTGACTTGCTGAATTTCGCAAGTGTTTATTTGTTTGACATCTTATTAATTAGTTAAGCTTTGATATTTTTATTAACTAATACTTAGTATACTATATATTAGTTATCTGATAAATCAATTAATAAAATAAGTTTAATTGGATATATGAATATAAAATCGCCAAAACTCTATATCATATCCTAATTCTCCCTTGAATTTTAGCCAATACCGCCATAGAATATGCCTAATATATAGACTATGATTGTAAGCCCACAAAATACATATTTTGTCATTGGTTCAAACCAAGAACCTAATTCCTTTTTGCGACCTAATTGCACCTGTTCTCTTGCAAACTTTGATCCACAAACCCAATAAAACATAATTGCAGAAAGAAGTGCTCCTACAGGAATAACGTAAATGGATATAACATCCATCCAAGTACCAAGCATATCTCCGTCCTCAAGGAATAATCCAGTAACCGCTCCAATCAATGCAATAATAGCAACTGAAGCTTTTCTGGAGAGCTTAAATCTAGTTTGTAATGTCTCTATTGGTGTTTCAAATAGATTTACTAAAGATGTAACCCCTGCAAATAAAACAGCTATAAAGAAGAAAATTGAAAATAATTGTCCCGCTGGCATTTGCTTAAATACACTTGGCATAGTAATGAACATAAGCGCAGGCCCTGCTCCCGGGTCCATGCCAAAAGCAAATACTGATGGTATAATTACAAGTGCAGCCAACATTGCTGCAATTGTATCAAAAATAGCTACATACTTTGCACTTTCTACAACATCTTCAGTTTTCTTTAGATAACTTCCATATACTACAGTCCCTGAACCCGCTATTGAAAGAGAGAAAAATGCTTGCCCTAGCGCATACACCCAAGTTTTAGGATTCCCCAAATACTCCCATCTAGGTACAAATAAATACTTATATCCTTCCGCAACTCCTGGTAGTGTTGCAACACGAATGGCAAGTATAATAAACAATATATAGAATGCAGGCATCATTACCTTGTTAATTTTTTCTATTCCATTAGAAATTCCTGCAAGCATAACAATAAAAGTTATGGCTAGTGCTAACATATGCCAGTTGACACTTCCCATTCTTCCAGCTATGGCACCAAAATATGCCTCGCTATCTTGGGTATTTATCATGGAGCCAGTAATAGATCCTGCAGTAAATCTAAGTATCCACCCGACAACTACTGAATATCCTATACCAATGCCTAATGAACCTATTACTGGAATAAGTCCAATAAGATCTCCATGTTTCTTACCTCTTCTCTCTAATGCCTTTTTGAAAGCCCCAAGTGGCCCTGTTCCCATAGCACGACCAAATGACATTTCTCCAATAACTCCTGTAAATCCGAGAAGTGCAACAAATATAATATATGGAATTAGAAATGCAGCTCCTCCAAACTGCCCTACACGATAAGGAAACAACCATATATTGCCCATACCTACTGCCGAACCAATGCATGCTACAATAAATCCAAATTTTGAACTAAAGACATCCCTATTATCGTCAACACTCACGTCAATATGATCTTTCTCATGATTATTATCCCCCATAATATCACTCCTTATATAATATAATTATAATATTTAATAGAAAGTTTATTAATTCTATTAAATATCAACCCCCCTTTATGACTTTATAATCTTTCATGTAATATCAATTGTTGTGAGATTATATTTCAAGATGCCATTGATAGAAAATATTTTAGATATGCATTGATTTAAGCGGTTTAATTGAGCGGTTCAATTAATTAATTAATTACATAAATATAGAAAGTGAAAAAAAGTTTAACATGAAAATTAAATTTTTCATGGTGGATACGTATCGTATCTTTTATCTCTTTTCCACTTTCTACAAAATAAATATGCTAATATTTTTGTTATCAATCTAATCATACCTAAACTAATTTCAATGATTAACCATATGAGAAAAGTGAAAGATACGCAAAAACATCTAGCAAACATTTACATATTCAATAATTTATTAATACATTCATTCCCCTTGTAAATCACTAACTAAACATATATTTTAGGTATTACCCGTAAAATATATGTTTTCTTATTATTTTACGGGTATATTATTTTACTTTAATGGCTCAAGACTTGCTTGGAAGTGACGAAGAATTGGTGGCTCCCATGTAATCTTATAACCTTTAATAGAACTTGCTCTCTTTTTAATTGCAATAAGGGCATCTGCCATAATATCAATATGTGCTTGAGTATATACACGACGTGGAATCGCAAGTCTTGTAAACTCAAATTCTGCCTTAAGCTGTTTTCCAGTATCAGGGTCATTACCTAGCATGTAGGATCCAATATCAGTTGCACGAATTCCTGCTTCTTTATAAAGCTCTACTGCTAAAGCCTGTGCTGGGAATTCATAATATGGAATCTGTGGGAACATAGCCTTTGCATCTACAAATACTCCATGTCCACCTACTGGTGACTGATAAGCTATGCCTGCATCATCGAGACGTCCTGCAAGGTATTCCATCTGTCCTATTCTATATTTTAAATAGTTTTCATCAAGCCCTTCATAAAGACCAATTGACATAGCTTCAAGGTCACGACCTGCAAGTCCTCCATAAGTAATAAATCCTTCAAATGAAATTGTACGACCTTTACATAATTGGTATAATTCCTTATCCTCTTTAATACCAATTAAGCCGCCCATGTTAACAATAGTATCTTTCTTAGCACTCATTGTAAACATATCTGCATAACTAAATACTTCTTTAACTATTTCCTTTATAGATTTATTTTCATATCCAGGTTCACGTTGTTTTATAAAATAAGCATTTTCTGCATAACGTGCTGCGTCTATGCAAAGCTTAATATTGTATTTTTTACATATTTCAGAAGTTTCTCTTATATTTTGAACTGATACAGGCTGACCTCCTGCTGAGTTATTTGTAATTGTCATAATAACAAGACCAATTTTATCTGCTCCATATTCCTTAATTAATTCTTCAAGCTTTTTAACATCCATATTTCCTTTAAATGGTGCTCTAAGTGATGGATTTTTAGCTTCAGGAACAACACAATCAATAGCTCTTGCACCTGTAAGTTCGACATGTGCTCTTGTTGTATCAAAGTGCATGTTTGAAATAGAATATTTTCCTTTACCCAATAATAACCCAAAAAGGACTTTTTCTGCTGCACGACCTTGATGTACAGGTTGAATATATTTATACCCAAATATATCTTGTGCTGCTTCAACTAATTTAAAATAGCTTGAAGCTCCTGCATAGGCTTCGTCGCCTCTCATAACACCAGCCCATTGCTCTTGGCTCATTGCATTTGTTCCACTGTCTGTTAATAAATCAATGTATACGTCTTCAGCCTTAAGATTAAATAAGTTATATTTTGCCTCGGCAATTTTTTGCTCCCTTTCTTCACGGCTAAGCGTTTTAATTGTTTCAACCATCTTAATTCTAAAAGGTTCTGGTACATATTTAACACCCATAATAAAAAGCCCTCCATTCTTTAATTTTTATTTATATATTATAAAGATAAATAAATGTAATTTAAATAGTGTTTATAATTTGAAAACTCAAATTATTTTTTATCTTTAGTATTATTATATTACCATTATAATTTTTTGTCAACATTATAATTCATTTTTCAGTAAATTTTATCATTTTATTTATGTAAACGTTTTATTTAGCATTTTATCTTGGCGTAACATAGTAAATACTGATTTCTACTGAAATCTTTCTATTATTCATATAATATTTTATCACAATGATAATAAAATATTATATACTATTGAAATATATTAATCTTCATGATATTGTAAATATAATAAATAAAGCTATAAAGTAGGTGCATGAAATGGATAAAACTACATTAAATCAATTTACTAAACTAGTTGAGTTTTTGGGAAAAGTCTTAGGACCTGATTATGAGATTGTATTGCACGATTTGACTGATACTAGATGTTCTATTGTAGCCATAGCAAATGGGCATGTTAGCGGCCGCAGTATAGGTGCACCTTTAACAAACCTAGGATTAAAAGTACTAACTATGGGTAGTTATAAAAATAGTGATTATCTTATTAATTATAATGGTGCTTCAAGGACTAATAGGGTTCTACGCTCCTCAACTATGTTCCTAAAAGATGATAATGGTGAAATTGTCGGAATGTTATGTATTAATTTTGACGACAGTAAGTATGTTGCTCTAAGCGAAGAAATTCTAAAACTATGTCATCCTGATGAATTAATACTTCAAAATAAATCTTATGATTCAGTTAATTCAATTTTAAATGATGTTCCCGAAAACTTCTCTGAATCTATTGAAGAAGTTACACAAACTGTTTTACAAAAGGTTTTAGCCGACGAGAATATTCCTGTTGATCGATTAACTCAAGATGAACGACTTAGCATAGTGGATATTTTAAATCAAAAGGGAATATTTATGCTAAAAGGAGCAGTTAGCGAAGTAGCTAAGCAGCTTCATTGTTCAGAACCAAGTATTTATCGCTATCTAAATATTCTTAATAAAGATAAAAGTCAACAGTAGAAATGAACTAAATTGAATTTCCCTATTTCTAGGGTTAAAGACCATTCTTATGTTTTTAACCCTAGAAAATATGATTTATCCCATTCTTTTTTATTATATTTATTAACTCCTCTTTAGTATTTAATTCTGGATTTTCCATAACCATTTCTAATAATTCATTTAATATTTTACCTATTTCTTTTCCCTGAGCCAATCCTAATTCAGTTAAGTCCCTACCATTAATGGCTAAATCTTTTAAACTAAAACATTGCCTCTCCTGTAAAATATTATTTAATTTTTCCTTTATTTCTAGCAATTTTATATGTCTTTCTTCATAAAATTTTGGACTCTGGGCTTTTATATCAGCTTCTTTTACCTTTAATAGGTCTACAAATAATTCCTCACCTATTTTATTTAATAATTTTTTAATGGACTTATTACTATATAACTCATAATCATGATATTTTATTAAAGTATATACTTTTTCTATTGTTTTGTTATCATACTTCATTCTTTTAAGAATTTCTCTTGCTTTTTCTGCCGATTTATATCCATGTATATAAAAATGATCTATTCCTAACTCATCTGTAGTTTTACACTGAGGTTTACAAATATCATGCAACAACATTGTTAACCTTAAATACAAATTCTTTTCAATATTTTCTACACTACAAATCAAATGGGTTGCAACATCAAAAATATGATAAGGATTATTTTGAGAAGTAGCCTCACATATATCGTATTCAGGCAAAAAATTCGTCATTAGCCCATAATCATTTAAGCTATGTATTCTATCCGCATTATCTGATAAAAGTATCTTATCGAATTCCCCTTTAATTCTTTCCATTGACACAAATTTAATATTACTGCTCAAAGATCTTATAGCATTTTCTGTGTTATCTTCAATTTGAAAACCTAATTGTGCTGAAAATCTTACAGCTCTCATCATCCTTAAAGCATCTTCTGAAAATCTTTTTAAAGGATCTCCTACACATCTGATGATTTTGTTCTCCAGATCTTTAATACCTTTAAAATAGTCAACCACTCCTTCAGTATGATTATAGGCCATGGCATTTATAGTAAAATCTCTACGACTTAAATCCTCCTTTAAACTAGTTGTAAATTCTACCTTATCAGGATGTCTGCCGTCTAAATATTTCCCATCAATTCTATAAGTTGTTGCTTCATAACCTACATTATTAATCATTATTGTAACTGTTCCATGTTTAATTCCTGTTTCTGTAACTTTAAATCCTCTACTCTGAAAAATTTCTTCAACTTGTTTTGCTCTAGCATTTGTTGTAATGTCCCAATCATTAGGTGTTTTATTTAATATACTGTCTCTAACACATCCCCCTACAATATATGCCTCGTAATTATATTCTTCTAAAGTACTTATAATAAATTCTACTTGTTTAGGTATATCTATTCTCATTGTATTTTTCTCTCCTGCAATTTATCTGTTCCTTTTAACTTCATTGTAACTATTATAAACATAAGACAATACAATGTAAAACCTGAAAGTCCTTGAAAAAATAGTTACTAAAAATTTTCACGGTCTATATTTTTGATGCATTTCCTTTATTTTTACCTTATTATCGACTTCTAAAGTAGCTGTATTACTAATAAACATCTAAACATCCCCCTAAAATTTATAAGAACTGCCTTAAATAAGACAGCTCTTCAATTCATAAATTTAAATTAATTTTTGATTCATAACATCCTTTAAATTCAACTTTTCTATTCTCTTTTCTATTTCTGCATTATCTGTAGAATAAAGTCCTATATCTTTCATTCTCTTAAAATACTCCGCTCCTGCAAAGGTATATCTCTTTCTTCTTCCCTCTTTTGTTGCCATTTGGAAGTTTGCATAGGATATTATATCTCCTATAGCTGTTACCTTTGGAAGAATCAAAAGCGGCATGCCTAAAAAATATCTTACTGCATTATGGCCAGCTAAAGCTCCTGTACTCATAGCTTCAGTATGGCCTACAAAAAGACCGCTTTTTTCTCCAGCACAGAATAAATTCTCCAAACCTTTAACCTTCATATCATCCGTTCTTGGAGCTACAGAAAGATATCTAATGGAATTAGCCTTCCCACCTGCATAAGGATCCAGAAATCTTGCATACTCAAGACCTTTTATTTTTCTTAATTTATCTAAAGGATAAAATGGCGTCATCAATTTTATATGCCCAGTGTCTAATAATATTATATTTTCAGCAAATTCCCTTAAAGCATATTGCTGACAAACCTTAAGTTTTAGTTTATCAATGTTTATATCCTCTGGAGGCACTTTTAAAACCACAGCACCCTTTTCTTCTATTTCCTTTAAAAGCTCCTCCGATAAACTCTCTTTACACAGTTTGCAGGATCCACTAAAAGCCCCGTATACATCTTCTTCCCTCTCACCTTGCAGATCTTCTACTCCAGCTCTGGCACTTATACTAACTCTTGGGCCAAAAGCAGGGCATCTTAATATGCACATGGAACAGCCATTGCCATATCTTAAGCAATTCCCCATAGGTCCTGTAGAACCTGTAGTTTCTATAAATACATCCCCTTTTACATAATTTCCATCAGATATATATAATCCTACTATTTTATTTTTATCCTTTTCTACATCTACTACTCTGTTCATAAAATGCAATTCTACGCCTAAATTTTGCAAAAGCTTTCTTACCTCTGGCTCTACTTTATTAACATCATAAAGCCAAGCATGACCATGTCCCGGAAATTCTATATTTCTGTGCCTTGTATTCCTATCTGTTATGTTTATTAAATCCCCCGCACCTAGATTTATTAATTCCTCTGCTGCAGTATATCTTCCATTGTTCCTCATTATTCCTCCAACGTTACCAAGTCCTATTAACATATCTGTCTTTTCATATAAAACCACCTGTGCACCTGCTTTTCTGGCAGTTATTGCTGCTGCACAGCCGGACCAACCCCCGCCTATAATTATAACCTTCATAGTAATCTCCTTCCCTCCAAAATATTTCTTGGGTCTATTTGAAGTTTACAGGATCTTTCTATATCAAAATATTTATTTTTAACACTACAGCTTCCGCAAACTCCCTCTCCACAACACATTTTTGCATTATTACAACAAGAAAAATCTATTGTTTCTCCAATAAGATTTAATACATTATAATTGATAATATCTGCAGCAGAGGAATGTATAATATTTACCTGTTCATTTTTCAATATAGAAAGCAATATTCTTTTAAATTCTGATGCTATTTCACCATTTTCATCTATCAATGTGGTTGTTATTAGTTCGCAATTATATAAATCTAAATATTTTTTTATAAATATATCTTTGTAAGGATTCTTATCCAATATTACATATATTTTATTTCCATTAGCATAAAGTTTTTTAAGCACTGGTACAATTGGGGCCTGACCAATACCTCTAGTAGTAACAATAGATGTACCATCCTTACTTTTATAAAGATTTTTTAGTCCCAATATTCCATTCCAAAATGGTCCTCTAACTAGTATCTTTTCTCCTTCATTAATTAAGTTTAAATTTTTAGTCTTTATTCCCTTTACCTCTAATGCTAGAACTATTCTATTTTCTTCAACATTTACATCCATAATGGATATAGGAGTTGAAAAGAAATGGTCACTGATAGGATTTCTTAAAAATACAAAACTTCCTGGGGAGGTTAACTCTTTAGCTAGTTTATGAGGTACAGATATAGTAAATAGAGCTAAATCATCATATATGAATTCTTTATTTAAAAGTACGCATTGGATTTCTTTTCTTCCTTCCTTAGCCTTTTGTCCATTCCATACAAATTCCTGATAAATACATACTCCCTTCCAATTTATACAATCACAGAAATTCTTGTCTCTTAATTGAGAACATAGTATACACTCTCCACTTTCCGCTAAATGGCACGGGCAATATTCACTTCCTGCATCAATGCAGTCCCTCACCTCGTAGTTCATTCACATTCCTCCTGATAATTACTAAACCTATACTACTAATTTATTTTAATTTCATTATTTTGTTACTTTTCCTAATATATTTTTATTTCCTTACCGCCCTTTCTTCACAAAATATAAAAAAAGTACCAGATACTTTTGTACCTAGTACTTATATAGTTTATTCATTAGTCAATTCATATTAAATAATTATTTCCGCATTAGTTTTAATTTCAGCAACTTTACCCATTATTTTTTTAGCATCATTCATATTATCTTTAAATAATGAAGAAAGATTTCCAACGGTTCTAAATGGGTCTTCCATAAGAATTTTATTATCTTCAATTAACCCATTTTTTACTACATAATCAATTATCAGCTTTACAAAATGTATCTGCTTAGTATTTAAGTTTTTATCATTTAAAAACTCAGAAAATAATTCATTAGCAGCATTTCTGTCTAAACCTACTATTTTTCTTACAAGTTTGTTAACTGGCATATCTCCAAACTCTTTTTCATAATCTTCTTTTGTTCCAAGTTCTTTCCACATAATAGATTCAAGAGTTTCTAAATCTTGTTTTGTAAGCTTCTTATTATTTTTAAGTTTAAATATAGCAAGTTGATTTTCATGTTCTTTAAGATAATATTCAACTTTCTTTTTATAATTTTTTAAATTGTTTGTATTATACATAGCTCCATGATATTCTTCATGTATTATCATATCCTCAAAATGTGTATAATAGTTTTTTTGAGTAGTTTTCTCTAAATACTTTATAAGCTCTCTTAGTGCCTGTCTAACTTCATCCAATTCAAACAAATCAACTTCTTCCCAAAATTCGGTTGTTTTAACTTTATCTATAATATATTTTTGTTCTTGAACCTGTGGTATAGTTCCAAGTTTTGATAGGCTTTCTGCTGTTTCTATAACAGTTTTTATTGGTCTTGTTGCATTATTTCCCTGCAGTTTAGCAAGTTCAATAGTATACATAAGTATATCAAATCTTTTTGCAAGCTCATCATCATTTAGTGTTTTAATAAGTGGAGCTATATATTCTTTAATATCCCTTGTACTAACCGCTCCAAGGCTCTGCCATTGTTCTTTGTTTTTATATTTTTGAACATATTTTAGGCTAATTCTTACTAAAAAATTATCCTCATTTAAATTATTTATGTCTTCAAGTACATCTTCTAACAATTCTTTTCTATGGTTCACATATTCTTCTTCAGAATACCTAAAATCTTGAAGTTCTTTTATTAAATCTACTTTAAGATTAAATATTCTCTCACTTAAAGTCTGTCCTAAATTACCATCAAAACCCTTTGGATTCATTCTAAAAAACTCAAAATTATTACAGAAATCAAATATTAAAAACTTGTCCTTATTTTCTCCAATACCTAATAAATCTTCACAAAGCCTTGTACCTCTTCCTATCATCTGCCAAAACTTAGTTTTAGACCTTACCTTTTTAAAGAAAACAAGATTTAAAATTTCAGGGATATCAATGCCTGTATCAAGCATATCAACACTTATTGCTATTTGTGGCAGCTTATTTTTGTCAGAGAAGTCATCAATTAAGCTGTCTGCATAATTAATCTTGTTGTCTATTACTTTTGTATAGTTTGAACCAAGTTTTGGATATAATTTATCAAATCTTTCTTTAATAGCTTCTGCGTGTTTATGGTTTTTAGCAAAAATTATAGTTTTACCAAGCTTTTCATTTCCCTCAATTTTTAATCCCTTTTCCATAAGCTTATTTAAAACCAAATCTATGGTATCTGCGTTAAATAGCCATTCATTAATAGCAGCACTACTTATTTCTTCTCCTATATTTTCATCCGTGTCAAACTTTTCTTCATATTCTTCCTTTTCTTCATCAGATAATTCATCATATTTAACTCCATCTTCCATTATTTTAGATTTAACTTCTATAGTTTTATAATCTACAAGAAATCCGTCTTCAACTGCTGTTTCGAATTCATAAGCAAAAGTGGGGACTCCATTTTCCATATCAAAAATAGTATAGGTATTCTTATCAACTTCATCTTTTGGGGTAGCTGTAAGTCCTATCAAATATGCATCAAAATAATCAAAAATAGCTTTGTATTTTCTATAAATACTCCTATGTGACTCATCCACAATAATTAAATCAAAATACCCGCAGGTAAATAATCTTTTACCATCTTTACCTTTAGTATCATCAATAGCATTCATTATTGTTGGATATGTTGAAAAAATCATTCTTGATTCCTCTGGATTATCCCTGTTATCTGATAAATTACATAATGAAAGATCTGGAAGTAGTTTTGAAAAATTCTTTTTAGCCTGTCTTACAAGAGCTGTTCTATCCGCTAAAAACAATACATTCTTAACCCAATTATTTTTGCTTAATACATCAACCAAGGAAATAGCAGTTCTTGTTTTACCTGTTCCCTATCGTGTCAAGTGTATGATACAAAATATTTTATATTAAACAAATATAAATC
>ENA-UOOE01001206-UOOE01001206.1-fermentation-metagenome-genome-assembly--contig:-NODE-1206-length-22467-cov-6.191192_pt1 | contig 22467 bp, 17 predicted proteins | sample MGYA00245776_ERZ724021 | MGnify/ENA primary metagenome ERZ724021 (study PRJEB28704, sample SAMN03018321) | fermentation metagenome | biome: anthropogenic terrestrial biome; feature: soil; material... | reverse complement strand
AATAATAGACGTATTTTCATATTGATCTATAAGTGAGTTTATTTGTTTACTGTTCAATTCACCATTTGATTTCATTTCGTTAATTTGTTTTATAAGATTATCCTGAGGTACAATGGAAATAATCTGTCCAGTATTAACAAAGTCTCCCATTTTTACCCTCACATCACTTATACGACCCTCAACTGAGGGAATAATATTTGTAATACCACTTTGTGGAAACACCATTCCTTTTACTTGAACAGTATCAGATATGCTGCCAAATACAGACCACAAACCTATAGAAATAATGATAGCTATAAGTCCTATTAGTACACCAAATACCCCCGGATTTACAATCTTTATATACTCATTTAATTGTTCAGGAGAAGATATTCTTTCCAAAGATGTTTTTCTAAATATATTCTTTTTCATAAATCAACCCTCCCCTATCATTCTATAACTGCAATTCGTAATACAGATCACCTAACACCTTAAATTATATTCTTCTATATATTTCCCCACAATGTACTAAAGTACAGTCTACACAAAAAAAGTACAGCATCTTTAAACAAGATATCCTGTACTTTTATAAAATCAGTTTTTAACAAATATTAAAAAAACATTCACATATTATCTCTCTTATTCTTTACAACACCTATCTTAGCTGCATAAGCAATTACCTGTGACCTATTTTCAACATGAAGCAACTCTATAATTCTACCCATATGATACTTAACTGTTCGTTCTGTAATTCCTAGAGTTTCTCCCACTTTTTTATAAGTAATTCCCTTAGCTACCATTTTCAATATTTCTAATTGACGTTTTGTCAGTAAATTTTCATTTTTATGCTCTAATTTATTTTTAGGAAAAATATTACCCCTTATATAGCTGGATCCAAATTCTTTTAAAATTCGGGTAGCAATGTGCGGTGAAAGGGTAACCTGACCTTTTTCAATGTCAGCCAACATATTTATAAGTTCTTTTCCATCGGTGTTTTTTAAAATATACCCGGATGCTCCATATTTTACTGCATCAAAAAGATCGCTATCATCTTCAGATGCAGTAAGCATAACAATTTTAATATATGACATTTCAGCCTTAATTAATTTCAATGCATCTATTCCGCTGCACATAGGCATACTGATATCCATTAAAATAATATCCGGTTTTAATATTCTGGCCTTTTCAAGAGCCTCTCCCCCGTTTTTTGCTGTACCTGCAACTTCTATACCATAAGTCTTAAGCATATATTCAAGGCCTTCTAAGAATAAAAGATGGTCATCTGCTAGCATTAATTTCATTTATATTTCCTCCCCTTTAATAGGTAAACAAATATCAATTCGGCTTCCTTTTCCAAGCTCAGATTTAATATGAATCCGAGCTCCTATCTCTGCTGCACGTTTCTTCATAATATCTAATCCAAAATTGTTTTTAGAACGATTAGTTTTCAAAGCATTATGAAATCCTTTTCCATCATCCTCTATAATAGTGGATAATCTCTTCTGTGAAAATAAAAATGTTATTTTCACATTAGAAGCTTCTGCATGTTTTCTGATATTGTTCATAGCTTCTCTAATAATATTAAGTAAATTAAACTGTACACTTGGCTCCAGTTCATCACCTGTAAATCCACTAGAAATATTTAAATTTACTGTTAAATTAGTCTGTTCTTCAAAATTCAATATATCCTTTTTTAATACCGCAATAAAGTTTTTTTGGCTTGGTGTTGCATTTATCACGTTACGAATATACTCTCTTATCTCATTATGAGCTGATTGGGCAACATTTACCAGCTTGTCAATCTCGTGTGATGCTGTTTCCACTCCTTCGTTCATAAGTTCCTGTCTAATACCTTGAGCCTGAACATTAATAAACCCCAATACCTGACACAGGTTATCATGCATATTCCTGCTCATCCGCTCTCTCTCTTCAATAACGGCAAGTTTCCGCTGTTGTTTTAAAAATTCTCGTTGAGCTTGTTTTTTTTCAGTTATCTCATATACTACAGCTAGCCTGCCCATAAAAATACCTCTATTATCTGTAAGTTGAGATAAAAATAATTCATAAATTTTTAGATTTTGATTTTGATTTATAGAAAATTCAGCATGTGTAATACTTCTGTCCATACAAGCAATTTTTAATTCTGGAATTTGATTAAATACTTCTCCTGCCCTTTTAGCAGAAATCTGTGAGGCACTTAAACCTACAATTCTTTCAAAAGCAGGATTTACATCTAATATCCTATTCTGCGAATCAATAACCAACATACCTACATCCATTATTTCAATTACTGTAGCTCTTGCTAACGGTACTATATCAAATAGCTTGAAACGAAAAATTCCCAAAACAATAATCAAGCCTGCAGGGCCAAAAAATACCGGGGTAATATCGAATCTTTTCACAGGACCAAATCCTAAAATATATAACATATTTGGTATTACAATTAAGATTACTCCAAAGAATAGTACAATTGCTTGCTTTCTGTAAGCTGCATTTGGAGAAAAAATAGTTTTTATGAGAAGCACTAGTGCTGTAATATTTAAAAAATATGAGTAAATCATATGTACAAAAAAAACAGGACCGTATTTTTTAGAAATAACTGGAAAAGGTCCACTATAATCCATGTACATATCATATCTTACCAAACCATGCAATTGATCAGTCCACACAAATATCACAATAATTGTGGGTATAACCGCAAACCATAGAACTTTCCTATTTTGAATTTTATCATCGTATCCTGTGAATTGCATACACAATGCAAGCAAAGTTACAGGAGAATAGCAGTAAGCAAAATACTGCATATTTGCCCAAAAAAGTTTAGTTCTAAAGTCAACAGCTGACATTTCAAGAGCATTACAGAAAGACCATATTGTAACTACAAGCATACTAAGTATGAAACTAACAGCACCTTTAGAATTTCTTCGGGTAAGCAGTATATTTATTCCTAAAAATAGTGAGGTAAATGCAGATACAGTAAGTGGTGCTATGTATGGAATATATTGAAACTGCATAACTTCCCCCTTCTTATCTCCAAATTAGTATTTAAACCTTAGCAATGTAAAATGAAATGTTGTAATTTAGTAAATAAAAAAGATCTATGTATATGATTGTCCCATTTCCCTTGTATTAACCTTTTTTAAATTAATAAAAAACATTAGTTATATTTTATTTCTATTAAAATTAAAAATTAGTATTATTAATAATTATATACCTATTGTTTGTGCTTTCCAATATTTTATTTAAAGCAATTCGTAATATACAATTTATGCATTAAATATTCAAAATTTTTGTATAAATATTAGTCTTTGACATGTGCTAAAAACATCACTCTTTCATTCAGCAATATAGCCTTAATTTATCCGATGGCTACCAGCCGTAATACCCCCCATCTTCTTATAAAGTGGGCGATAACGGCTGCTACGCCCCTGGATAACGATTTCTAAGTTTCAGATGGAGAAAAAACTCCACCTGAAACCAAGAACTCTGTTTATTATCAAAGACGTTAATTTATTACATTTTGTTAAAGTATATATTTTTTACTTCGATAGTGGAATAGATGGAGTACATGAAAACAATGCTAAATATAGCAATTTACGATGACAAAAAAAAGCACAAGAGATTACATAAAATCATTAATACTATCACATAAATTTCCTGTGACGTTAAAAAAACTTTAAAGATATATTCTTAAAAGAAAGGTGGAATTTTTATGTCTTTAGGACTATATAGTAATTATGCTTTAAACAATTATAATCAATCAAATATTAACATAAAAACTGATGATTCAAAATCAGTTACTGAGTCTAACTCAACATCTAAAACTACAAGTAATTCTGTAGACGAATATTATAAAAAGCTTTGTGCTAAATTTCCAAACTTAAACATAATGGTTGGTCATTTTTCAAAGGGCGCAATGATACCAACAAGTACCAACATAGATCATTCACCCATTACAATTGATCCAGCTTATCTAAAAAAAGCAGCAAAGGATCCAAAAGTTGCAGCAGAACTTGAGAAAAACCTTGGCGATGAACCTATGGCTTTAAATTGGCTGAAAAATAGAGCTAAAATGGATGGCAAGAAAATAACAAGTCTTGGTACTTATTATGATGCAGATGGTGGTATGTGCAGTGCTGGTGGCGTTGCAACTGATAATTCATCTTCAAAAAGCAGCCCATCACTTATGACTCAGTTTGATGAATTATTAGAAAAAAGGTTAAAGAGACTGAAAGATCAAAGAAAAGCAGAAAATAGAATGTTATCACAAATAGCTGCAGAAGATATTAAGAAAGCAAATTTACAAAAGCAAGCTGCTAAAAGTTACAATAATAACTTGTTTAATAATCTTAATGTGAATTTGCTTGACTCAAATAGTTAAAAAGGAGTGTACCTGCATTTTTTGCAAATGCAGGTACACTTTTTTTCACTTCATACTCCGTTCATCCGATGACTACCCCCTCTAATATTCTCGCTTTTACTCTAAGCGGGAATAAAGAGCGGGCTCTACGTCCCTGGATAACAATTTCTAACCATCAGGTGGAGTTAAAACTCCATCTGATGCCAAGAACTTTGTTTATCTAAAATATAGTTTAAAAAGTCATCCTTACCATTAAAATAAGACGATGCTTTTAAAGTAATATTTACATCAGGATAAATGGAATCCGTATCTTTACTTGTTGTTTTAAAATATTTACTAGAATACTGTATATCTACATTGGTGTTTGATAAATGTATTACCTTAACCTCACCAAAATGATTTGGCTTGCCTCCGGTTGGTTCCCCAATAAGCAGGGCATTTGTACTGTTTTTTAAATCCATAGTATTCAATATTGCAGAGGAAAATGTCTTTCTTCCTATGATGACAAATAAATTTCCTTTTTTATTTATATTGCTCCTCTTTTTTATTTCATCTAGAAAAGAATCAAACATTTTAGAATTTCCACCACCATTGTCACGTAAATCTATAACCAACGTTTTAGCTTTTTTACTGTCAAGAGTTTTAAATACATCCTTTGTAAAACTTGAAAAAGAATAATTCTTCATATTCGAACAACTATTGTATTTCACATAGATAGTACTGCTTTTTTCAATGTACTTAAACCAATAGTTTTTATCTGAGTTTTGCTTTGAAAGTGGAATATTATTTATATATTTGGGATCGTCAGATAAAAATTTGGTTTTATTAAATTCTTCTTTATTTAAAGACTTTACAGTAACACTAGTATTTGGTGACCCCTCAAAAGTAAAAGCTACATTATCATTTTTCGCTATTCCTGCAAATTTAAGCACACCGGGAAACCTAAGTAAACTGCAAAATTGATTTTTCAAAATAGCTTTATTATCCTTAGATATAATGGGATCCAGTTTTGAATGTAATTGTTCTATGGAATACCCATTTACTGCTACTAATTTCTTACCCCAGAAATCTTTATATGCTAAAGATGAATTTACCAGGTAAATTCCGTCTTCAAATTGAAAAAAATTTACAGGATACGCTGATTTGGATTGTATAACAACAGATGTATGGCTGTCGTTTATAGAACTTATTATCTTTGTAAGTTCCCATTTAATTTGCATATCATTATATTTATCAATCTTACTTATAAGTGAATCCATATCCCCGTCAAATTCAACCTTACTTTTTGAAAAGAACAGATTTTTATGCTTTTTAGGCAGTTCATTTTTTACAAACTTCAAATCTGCTGTCCACTTTTCATTTCTATTTGCATTATTGAGTACAGGTGAACTTACTTTTCTATTAAACAAATTGTAAGCAAATATTCCCGCTGCAGCAATTATAATCATTGCCGTTATTAGTATAAAACATAACTTTCTCTTTTTTAATTTCATAATATCCCCCTATATCAAAGATCTTGAACATTTTTTAAGTTTTTTGTTTCTATAACTGTATTCATACACTTATTTTAGTCCATTTTTATATATTCTACCATGGAATTAGCTTACATTTTACCATTTAAAGTGACATTTTTGTAATATTGAAATATTCCAGTAAAAAAGATACAGCTAATAAAAGTCTGTATCTTTTTATTTGTAAGAATTTTATCTGATGGCTACTTATTTAAATCAATATTGATTTTATATTGATTTTTAATTTTAGGTTCATCAATAATAGGAAGTGCAATCTTATATTTTTTTGATTTATCTATAGGTGGCAGCTTAATTGATACAATCCTTTCCTCTACATTCTCAAGTATAGCAATAGGTCCATCTTCAGCACGCTCTATGTCTTTATAATTTTCATCTACAATCACTGTATCATTTATATTTTTGTAAGGATATACACCATTACCTTGAAGCTTAAATGTAACTTTAGTATATTTAGCTGTAGTTTCAATCTTGGTAATAACAGCACTACTATTTTCTCCTACTTTTATTACCTGATTAACCAATTTGTCTATGGTAGAAAATTGTCTATCTTTATCTATGTTAAATACGTGAATAACATTGTCAAAAGCATATCCATCAGATTTTTCCTTTGCTGTTACAGGTCTGCTTTTAGTTATGATTTCCTGAGGAATATTGAAATTAGTACTATTTATTGTAGTTTGTAATATGGAATAAGGAAATTTGTTAATCTCTTTAGTTTTGACTCCCCACCTTTTTAATATTGGAATCACAGTTAAGCTTTTTACACTAGATAGATCATTAAGTATTTCTATCGTCCCATTATAATCTTTCTTACTATTAGTTCCTGACCCCAAATCAGTTTCCAACACTCTTCCTTTGTCATCCATAACAACAAAATCAAAGATTGAATTTATCATATTTTCATTTAGCTTATCATATACACCAGAATAATTTATTGAATTCCCAAGAGGACTTATTACTAAATTTTTAATTTTAAGAGTGCTATCCGGCAGTTTAATTGTATTGTTTAAAGAAATACACCTTGAATTTGTTGGTTTGTCTGATTTAGAAACTTTAAATTTGAAATTCCAAGGTCCTTTTACATTGCCAATCCAAACCATATTCAAATCTACATTCACATCATTTGACAGTTTCATATCTGAAATATTACTACTAGTTATCCTAACAATCATATTGTCATCTATTTTTTTGTCTGTACTGCCGTAGGAGGATAATGATTTCCCATTTAATTTTATATTTCCCATATCTCCTTGATTTGCTTTAAGGTTATTGCCCTGAATTATTGAGGTAACTGCAAAGGTATTGTCATCAATAACAATTTTATCTATAGTTACTGTTATACCATCTTTTGTAACTGTCTTGTTAACACTAGTTGAAAATGATTCAAATTTATCAAAACTCTCACCTACATTATCATAATTAATTAACTTAAATATTGATTTTACACCAGGAAGTGCCTTTACTATGTCAGTATTAAAAATTCCAACAGTAATTACAATAGCTATTACTGCAGCTAAAGCAGCAAATTTTTTATACCTTTTTTGAGGACTTTTCATTTTACGTTCTTTTCTGCCTCTTTCAATGCCCTTTTTTATTGCTAAATCTATATCTTTTGGAATTTTTATCTCGTCTTTCAAATTATCTAAATTAAACATAATTAACATATATCCTTTCCCATAAATATTCTTAAGCTACTTAAAGCTTTATTAAGATGAGTTTTTACAGTGCCTATTGGGCAATCCATGACTTGAGAAATCTCAGCTATTGTAAGGTCTTGAAAATATTTTAGGAATATAATATTTTTATCCGATCGCTACCATTGCTAACACCCCCATCTTCTTCAAAGTGGGGGATAAGCACTGCTACGCGCCTGGATAAGTTCTTCTAAGGTTCAGATGGAGAAAAGGTATTCCTTATAAGCAAACTCCACCTGAGCCTAAGAATCTCTTGATATTTATCTTCCAATTTATCTATGTAATTTAAAATATCAAGTTTTTCTTCAATATGATTTTCTTTATAATAATGTGATTCATTAGATAAGCTATCTGTTAAATAGTTAATCTTCTTTTTTTTATTAATAAAATCTATTGCATTATTTATTAAGATTTTACTTATCCATGTCTTAAAATACTTAGGTTCCTTCAACTTATATATAGAAATATAAGCTTTATATACTGTTTCTTGTAATATGTCCAGGGCATCTTGTTCATTTTTTGCATAGGCAAATGCTATTCTATAAAGACCCTCTTTACTTATGTTCATAAGATATTCAAAGGCTTTTTCATCTTGGTTAATTGCTAACTTAACCTGCTCTTCCAAAATCATATTCTATCTCCTTCAATATTTAAATTACGCGTAATTTGTATTATACATTTATTAGACAACAAAAATCACTAAACGGTTTTACTATTTGTAGAAATTATTTTATACATACAAAATTCTTCTAAAATAATCAAAAAATAGGTGAAGCCATTTTACACAGCTGCACCTATTTTATACTATAGAGACTCTTATCTAACAACGTAATTTATTTTACTTCAATGCCCCCATTTTGCGTCATATACCTAAATCATATAATTTCATACTTTTATGAAATTTTCCATGACACCTCTGTTGCAATAAAATTTACACCGTTTTGCCATTCTTTCAGCAAATTCACCTGCTAATTTATACAGTGTAGGGTTAACTTTTAATCTTATTGTATACAATGTATCTAACTGTTCAGCAATTTCATATAATTCTGGAACTTTATCTATATATCTTTTTAGTACAGGACCAATAAATCTTACAACCTGTCTTGATGTGTCAACATTACCAGACCTAATCTCGGCTTTAATTAGTTGCGAAACTTAAAAGGTTGAGCTTGCTATTCATTGAGATCATGGAAAGTTATTGTACTTTGATGATTGTTAAGTTTAGGAAGTTGCTGTTTTATATATCGATAAAATGCCAACATATTTTCAGTCAACACTTTGTTTTTTTTCTTTACGAAATATACGTCCCAGCTAAAGTTATCATCCGGGAATTTATAATATCTAAGCTTGGAATCATCCGAACGTATGGTATGTGCTGGAACAACAAACAGAAGGTTGTTATGTTGTGCAATCTCTCTTAAGGAGTTGAAATCACCAGATGATATATCAATAATTGGGTTAAATCCTGCATTTCGACAAGTCGCAATGAAATTGTGTCGTATGTGAAATTGTGTGTTAAACATGGCATATCGTATTCGTCTTTTTTCAAAAGTTCTTCCAGATAAAAGTCTGCATGATCTGAATATTCAATATTCACGTGTGGATGTGTATTCTCGAAATCTGTAATCAGTTTATAAGGCAGTACAGAAATTACGCCAAAGGCCATACCAAGAAAAATGGTTTCCTGAGGCACATCTTTTATCTGAGAAATATGGGAATACATATATCTTTTTCGCTCTAGAATAATACGACATTCATCCAGAAAATACGCACCATATTTTGTAGGAGATACTCCATTGCTATTTCTGTAAAGCAGTTGGCATCCCAGCTCTTTTTCCAGTTCTCGGACTATTTTGGATATGCCTTGCTGGGACACATGATATACCGCAGATGCCTTATTGATACTTTTGCACTCGCATACTTCTATAAAGACTTCCATTTGTCTGAATGTCATAACTCATCCTCCTTTATAACTTCTTTAAATATAGTAAATTATCACACATTGTATAATAAATTTCTTATAGAAAATAGCACAACTATAATTAAAAATTTCAAATGTTCATGAAACAGTCTTCTGCATGCAACCTTTTGGTTGTAGATATACAATAATTTTTCTTCTTTTTTGTCTTAATTTTATCATATATACTTAAGGTGTCAAGAAATTATCAAACTTAGATAAAAAAGGAGAAAAAGGATATGAAAAACAAATATTATCCACATCTTGCAAGTCCTATTAAGATTAACGGAGTTACTTTTAAAAACAGAATTTTTGGTGCGCCTATGTCCAACCCGGAATTAGACGCAAACTGTAATATGAGGAAAGAAGAAATCGCATTCCATGAAAATCGTGCACGCGGTGGTCTTGCCAGTGTAGCCATTGGTCTTGGTATTGTAGATGCTATTGGTCGTACACACACAAAGGAAATAAAACTCTATGACATAATGTCTCTCCCTTCACTTAAGGAAGCTGCAAACGCTATGCATCGTCACAATTGTAATGCAGTAATGGAGCTCGCCCACGGAGGAAAATATGGCAATGCCCGTGGTCATGGCAATGCTGAGGGCACATTAATTGGACCCAATGATGAAATAAATCCAGAGGGACTTCAGGTTCGCAGCATGACAGATGAGGATATCTATAGAGTTGCGGATTGTTTTGCTAAAGGTGCAAAGCTTGTGAAAGAGGCTGGCTTTGACATGGTACTTATCCATGGTGGTCATGGATGGCTGCTTGGTCAGTTCAGCTCTCCAACCATGAATCACAGAACAGATAAATGGGGTGGCAGTCTTGAGAATCGTATGCGTTTTCCACTGCTGGTAATAGAAAAAGTACGTGAAGCTGTTGGACCTAATTATCCAATTGAATTCCGTATGAGTGGAGCAGAGTATACGAAAGATGGATACACAATCGAAGAAGGCATCAAGATGGCCAAAATGCTGGATGGGAAGGTCGATATTATCCATGTTTCTGCTGGTATTCATGAAGATCCGGAGGTATTTACACTTACTCATCCATCTATGTTTATTGAACATGGATATAATGTATATCTTGCCTCTGAGATTAAAAAACATGTTAAGACACCGGTTGCTACATTAGGTGGACTAAATGATCCGGACATGATGGAAGAAATTATTGCTTCAGGAAAAGCAGATATCATACAGATTGCACGTCAATCACTGGCTGATCCATATTTCCCGGAGAAAGCATTTTCAGGAAATGCAGATGATATTAATCGCTGCTGCCGCTGCTACACCTGTTTCTTCAATTATTTAACAAATAGAACATTCTGTTGTGCACTTAACCCAGTTATTGGTAATGAATTAGAAAACAAGCATGCATTCCCAGTCACAACGCCAAAGAAAGTTATCGTAGTTGGTGGTGGCCCAGGCGGTATGGAAGCAGCTATTACAGCAGCTGATCGTGGCCATTCTGTTACTCTTTATGAAAAAAGCAGTAAACTTGTCGGACAGCTTCTTTCTGAACAGTATATTCCTTTTAAGCAGGATATGTTCAACTTTGTAAAAGTATTAAAAGGACGTTTGGAGAAATCAGGCGTTGAGGTTTGTTTGAATACAGAGCTTACTGCTGAGCAGGCTGCAGCAGAAAATGCTGATGTCATTATTACAGCTATTGGCGCTAAACCGATTGTTCCACCAATCCCTGGAATTGATAATGAGAAAGTTGTTGGCCTTGAAGCTCTTCATCAGGCAACTCCTGCACTTGGACAGAAGGTTGTTATCCTTGGCGGAGGTCTTGTGGGATGTGAATGTGCAATTTATCTGGATAGCCTTGGAAAGGATGTTACAATCGTTGAGATGAAAAGTGACTGGGCAACAGATTCTTATTTTATGCACAAAAGTGCAATGATAATGGCAATGCGTGGCACCAATATAAAGATTAATGTAAATACAAAGGCAAAGGCTATTACATCTGAAGGACTTGTCTGTGAAACAACCGATGGTGAAGTTACTTTTGAGGCTGACAACATTTTGTTAGCAGCAGGTATGAAAGCTGACCGTGCAATTGCAGACAGCTTCTATAACGCAGCACCACGTGTATTTGAAACAGGCGACTGTATTAAGCCGGGTCGTGTTGTTGATGCAGTTACAAACGGATACTACCGTGCACTGGATATTTAAGATTAGATACTCGCATTTTGTATAATAAAATGGTAATAAAAAAGTTTATGTCAATTACAGTAAAAAGCCTATATTTAAAGAAAGGGGATTATTATGAAAATAAAAGCGGCAGTAGTTCATGAAAAAGGACAAGATTTTAAAATTGAAGAGGTAGAATTAGCATCACCAAAGTCAGATGAAATACTTGTAAAAATAGTATCAAGTGGTGTTTGTCATACTGATGAAGTTGCAAAACTACAAGTGATTCCGGTACCTTTACCAGCAGTATTTGGACATGAAGGTTGTGGTATTGTAGAAGAGGTTGGTAGTAGTGTTACTGAGTTTAAAAAAGGTGACCGTGTTGGATTTTCCTTTGGATTTTGTGGACATTGTGAAAACTGTCTAAGTGCACATCAACATGCATGTGAAAATTTTAATGCAATTAATTTTGGTGGGGTTATGAGTGATGGTACAAAGAGACTTTCACAAAATGGAAAAGAAATATCTTCATTCTTTGGACAATCCTCCTTTGCAACTTATGCAGTGGTAAATCAAAACAGTGCAATAAAGGTTGATGATGATATAGATCTTGCATTGGTAGGCCCTCTAGGTTGTGGCATCCAAACAGGTGCAGGTGCTGTATTAAATAGATTAAATCCAAAATTTGGTTCTACTATTGCGGTATTTGGATGTGGAACTGTAGGAATGAGTGCTATTATGGCAGCTAAAATTACAGGATGTTCAAAAATTATTGCAGTAGGAGGAAATCCAAGCAGTTTAGAACTTGCAAAAGAGCTGGGAGCAACTCATACTATAAACAGAAAAGAAACTGATGATATAGTTTGTGAAATTAGGAAGATCACAAATGGAGGATGCCACTATGCAATTGATACCACTGGAGTTGCTGATTTTGTAAAGAAAGCTCTTGCTTGTGTTCGTTTCTTAGGTACTGCAGTAGTGCTAGGAGCAACTGGAGATTTGACCATTAATGTACAAGAAGAATTAATGGGTGAAGCAAAATCCCTAATTGGGATTGTAGAAGGTGATTCTGTTCCAAAGTTATTTATTCCTCAATTAATTCAATACTATAAAGAAGGTAAATTCCCATTTGATAAATTAATTAAATTCTATGATTTTGAAGATATTAACAAAGCTTTTGAAGACTCTCACAATGGTAAAGTTATTAAAGCTGTATTAAAAATAAATTAAATGGCTGAAAAAATGAAGCTTACATTCGAGGAAAGGCACAATGAAGTTTTAGGATACTCATATTATAATTTAAATGAGGCTTACTTTCATCATTACTTAAGTAATAATTTTTGCAATATTCTTCAAAATGGATACAATAATTATCTATGCCATAAAATATTTCTATTAATAAATCTTGTATAAAATCCCATCAAAATGTTTTATTTTGTTTGTTTCATCACTTATAATAATAAAACATTTTGATGGGTTTTTTTATACCTTAAATATTTCCATTTTACTCTTCGAACTCACGTTATTTTATACTATAGAGACTCTATCTAACAATGTAATTTATTTTACTCCAATGCCCTCATTTTGCGTCATATACCTAGATCATATAATTCAGTAGAATTTTCTCTACTGCCAAATCCACCGGACTTAACCAATTTTTGATTTTCAGCCTTGCTCTTCGAAGTATTAGAATCATTCCATTTACTATCTGGAACAACCTTTCCGTTTTGCTTAATCCAATTAGCAATATCATTATTCGAGTTGCTTCCAGCACCTCCGAAACCCCCGAAACCTCTACCATTACCTGTATTTACTAAAGCATACCTTACAGCTCCATCATTAACCAATTTTTTAAACTTTTCTACAGTAAGTATTGGATCTGATCCACTAAATCCTCCAAGTGCCATTACAGGTTCACCAGTTTTAAGTATTAAATCCGAACCATAAGAATTAGCTGAGGGCACTACAACAAGATACTTTTCATTTGTTTTATTATTCTCTAAAAATTTTATGAGTTTTGAGTTATTAGTGCTGCCTAATTCTCTTTCCTGATTACTTCTTGCAAGCTCCAATCCAGCTGATGGACTGCTTCCATTCATTTTGTAAACCATTGGAGTAAATGACCACACTGTAGGAGCAACTAAAATTCCTATAAAAGCAATACTAACCAATGTTTTACTCAATGCTGTATTACTACTAAAATCTGAATTTTTCTCTTTACTTCTAGTTAAATTAATTATACATAATATTATTGAAGATATAATGCATAAAATCCCTGTTATTATAATTATAATCTTGTACCCATTTGATTTATTATAATTATAAGATAAAATAAGTATCTCAACACAACCATTTGCAATAAGTCCTATTGGTAAAACCCAGGATTTTAAACCACCTTCTTTATAAAATGTCCACATAACTGACAATCCAATTCCAGTCAAAGCTGCAATAGATGGTGCCATTGTTGTTAAATAGTATGTGTGCGTTATATTTTTTGAAAAACTAAAATATATGAACTCAGGCAATAACCACATAACCCATAATATTAATGATAACTTTCTTTTACTATCAAAAGGAGCCTTTAACTTTTCCTTTATTGCTGCAACAATAAATCCAATCATAGCAAATAGTAAAAACCAGGATATTTGATCTGACATATTGCCATTACCAAATAATCTAAAAATACCGGACTTTGAGTTAGATCTCATACCACCTTGTGCATTATTAGCATATGACTTGTTTTTATTTGATGTATTAGATCTATTTCCAAAATCACCCTGACCTGCTGTTCTTTTAGTATTGTTTTTATTTAATTCATTTTTTAATGTTCCTTGCTGCTTTTGACCTTTACCAGCATTTCCTCCTCTTATTCCAATTCTCTCTAATCCGTTATGACCTATTATAAGCTCCATAACTGTATTATTAGTACTGCTGCCTATATAAGGTCTGTTACCTGCTGGTACCAAATCTGCAATTGTCGCCCACGATAGTGATACTACTAAAAGTACAACTGTACCTAAAATAAGATCCTTTATTTTCTTCTTAAAACTCATAGTAGAAGCGAGAAGATATGTTATATATATAGCAGGTGCTACCATATATGCTTCCACCATTTTTATATTAAATCCTATACCTACAAGAACTAAACTCAATATAAGGTATCTAATCTTACCTTTTTCAGCTGCTATAAGAACAGCCCAGCATGCAAGTAATAAAGGCAGTACAAGTAAGTTATCAATTGTATTGTTTCTGCCTGCTGCTACAGATATTGGTGTTACTGCAAGGCACAATGCCGCAATAAGCCCTGCCGAAGTTCCAAAAGATCTTTTAACAAGATGATATATGATTGCAACAGAAATTACTCCTGCAAGAGCCTGTGGAAGAATTATACTCCATCCACTAAATCCAAATATTTTTGCAGATATAGTTTGAATCCAAAAACCTAAAGGTGGTTTGTCAATGGTCACAAAACCTGCCGGGTCAAAAGATGCAAAAAAGAAATTTTTAAAATTCATCATCATACTTTTCACACCTGCAGCATAAAAAGTATTTCCATTTCCTTCTATACCCAAATTAGCAAAATTCAATACTACAGATAACATTAAAATTAATGATAATAGAATGGTTTCTCTCGTAAATTTAATTTTTCTATTCACTACGTTAACCTTCTTTCAATTAAATATGAATAATTCACAATAAATTTTTGAATAATCTGATTCTAATTTATTCATATCTAATTTACATTACCAGTATGTTATTCATGTGTCAAATTTATTAACAATGTGAAAATAGCATTGCTTTCTAGTTACTATTTTTGTACTATCATATTGTCCGCCACAGTTTCAAAATAAAAAGCTACAAAAAAATAACCGGATTATCATATACCGGTTATTTTTTCATTCTAAGCTAATTTTAATTCCCTAATGAACTTTCTTACATTTTCAATTATATCATCTTTACTTTTTCCAGCTTCTATCTTTTTAATTACTGCACTTCCCACAATTATCCCTTCACAATAAGGCTTGAATTTTGCAGCCATTTCTGCTGAGGATATTCCAAATCCAAGTGCCTTTGGAACATCCGTATAACTTGAAATTATATTCATATATTCCTCAATATCAGTATTTATGCTGCTTCTCGTACCTGTAACACCATTTACGGAAACACAGTATACAAATCCACCCGCATCTTTTACTATCTTTTTTATTCTCTCCTTTGAAGTAGGTGCTACTAGTGGGATAAGATGTACATTATATTCTTTTCCAATAGCTGCAATATCTTTTCTTTCTTCTATAGGAAGATCTGGTATTATAATACCATCTACGCCGCACTCACCGCACTCTCTTATAAACTTTTCCATGCCATACTTGAATATTGAGTTATAGTAAACAAGATACACTAAAGGTACTTCTGTTCTCTGTCTTATCTTTTTCACCGTGTCCATTATATTTGCTATTTTGGTTCCACCTTTAAGGGATCTATTTGAAGATGCCTGTATGGTAGGTCCATCTGCCAGGGGATCTGAATAGGGTATTCCAAGTTCTATTATATCTGCCCCTGCTTCTTCCATTGCAATTACTAGTTTCAAAGTAGTATCTAAATCTGGATCTCCTGAAGTTATAAACGGTATTAGAGCTTTTTCTCCTCTTTCCTTTAGCTCTGAAAACTTTAAATCTATTCTGTTCATTATAATTCCACCCCCATTATATTAGCTATAGTATTTATATCCTTGTCTCCTCTTCCAGATAAATTTACAATGATTATTTTATCCTTACTGAGCTTTGGAGCAAGCTTCATTGCATAAGCTAAGGCATGAGAGCTTTCAAGTGCTGGAATTATTCCCTCAACTTGTGACAAGTAAATAAATGCATTCACTGCTTCTTTATCTGTAGCTGATTCATAAGTTGCCCTTTTTATGTCATGATAGTATGCATGTTCAGGCCCTATTCCCGGATAATCAAGTCCTGCTGATATAGAATAAGCAGGAAGTATTTGACCATCCCCATCTTGAAGTACATAAGTCATCATACCGTGAATTACCCCTACAGACCCCTTTGATATAGTAGCTGCATGTTCATCTGTATCAAGTCCTTTTCCTGCCGCTTCTACTCCTACCAAATTTACAGAGGAGTCTTCTACAAAGGGATAAAAAATTCCCATGGAATTACTCCCGCCGCCTACACAAGCTATGATATAATCAGGAAGTCTTCCCTCTTTTTCTAAAATCTGCTTTCTAGCTTCATCTCCAATTACCCTTTGAAAATCTCTAACCATAGTTGGATAAGGATGTGGTCCCATTACAGAACCTATTACATAAAAGGTATCTTCTATATTTGACACCCAATTTCTCATAGCCTCATTTACTGCATCTTTAAGTGTTCTCGTTCCTGTAGTTACAGAAGTAACTTTAGAACCTAATATTTTCATTTTAAACACATTAAGAGCTTGTCTTTTTATATCTTCCTCACCCATAAACACTTCACATTCCATACCAAACATGGCAGCTACTGTAGCTGTAGCTACCCCATGCTGCCCAGCTCCTGTTTCTGCTATAACCCTTTTTTTGCCCATTCTCTTTGCAAGAAGCACCTGTCCTAGGGCATTGTTTATTTTATGTGCTCCCGTGTGATTTAAGTCTTCTCTTTTAAGGTATACCTTTGCTCCACCTAACTTTTCAGTAAAATTCTTTGCAAAATACAGTGGACTTTCCCTTCCCACATAATCCTTAAGATAATATTTATATTCTTCTATAAATTTTTCATCTTTTATGGCTTCATTAAATTCCTTCTCAAGCTTTATAACTGCATTCATTATAGTTTCTGGTACATACTGTCCTCCAAATTTTCCAAATCTTCCATCCATTAAAAATTCCTCACTTTCTTTATAAACTCATTTATTTTTTTAAAACTCTTTACACCATTTTCTTCAACCCCGCTAGATACATCTACTGCATAGGGCTTTACACATTCTAAAGCAGTATTTATGTTATCCGGATTAAGACCTCCTGCCAGTACCAATTTCCTATTTATATTTAAATTTTTCAATACATTCCAATTAAAGTTTATGCCCGTTCCTCCAGTCTTTCCTCCTACACTGCTATCTACAAGCATTGCTTCCACATTATAATTTGATATTTTATCTATCTTATGTTTTACATTATCTAATATATCTTTCCCATCAATGCTTACACTTTTCCATATTTTAAATGGGTACAAGCTTTTTATATAACTTTTATCTTCCCTTCCATGAAGCTGGATTACATCTAATTTCAATATTTCTGCTGCATTTTTCACTTCTTGTAAGTTGTTGTTTTGAAAAACTCCCACTGGCTTTATTTTTTTGTCTAAATTTTTAATAAGCTCTTCTGCTAATTTTAAAGTAACCTGCCTTTTACTTTTACAAAATACAAAACCAGCGTAATCTGGGAGGAGCTTGTTTAAAATTTCTACATCTTCAACTCGCCTTATACCACATATCTTTACTAAAGTCATAAATTCACCCTTTTCAAAACTTGGACTGTTTTATAAAATTATTTAATTTATGCATATCTTTAATATTTCTCATAAAAGTTTCTCCTATAAGCACCGCACTTACCCCTAATTCGTTTAAATATCTTATATCTTCTGGAGCCTTTATGGCACTTTCAGATACTACTAAAACTTTCTCTGGTATTTTCTTTATAATTCTCTCTGTATTTTTCAAGTCTTCTGTAAAATCTTTTAAGTTTCTATTGTTAATTCCTACAATGGAACATCCAGCTTCAAGTGCAATTTCAAGTTCTTCTTCATCATGGACTTCCACCAGACATTGAAGTCCAATACTTTCTGCTAAATTGTAATAATCTTTTAATTTATCTTTTAAGATGGCTGTTATAAGCAAAATAGCATCTGCACCTATAAACTTTGATTGATATATTTGATAGGTATCAATTATAAAGTCCTTCCTCAAAATTGGCTTTGAATTTACTTCTTTCACTTTACTTACATATCTATCACTTCCCTTAAAAAAGTTTTTTTCTGTAAGTATGGACACCGCGTCTATATCTATGCTTTCATATATTTTAGATATGCTGACAGGATCAAAATCTTCTACAATAACACCCTTTGAAGGGGATGCTTTCTTTATCTCTGCAATAATAGCTATTTCGTTTTTATTAAGTACTTTTTTTAAATCTCTTGTAGCCTTGCCACTGCATCCTTCTATAATTTTAGAAAGGGGCATATTTTGTTTTTCTAATTCCAACTGAGGCCTTTTAGCTTTCACTATTTCATCAAGTATCATTTTTCTCATGCCCCCTAAAAATTAGCACTGTTGCTGCACTTTATAAGCTCATTCATCTTTTCATAAGCTTTTTTAGAATCTATAATCTCTTCTGCCATTTTCACTCCTTCTTCCATGCTTTCACATGCCTTTCCAACATATAAAGCTGCTGCACTGTTTAAAACTACAATGTCTCTTTTGGCACCTTTTTCTCCCTGAAAAATTTTAAGTATAGATGCTGCATTTTCTTCAGCAGTACCTCCTTTTATATCTGAGATATCACATAAATTAATCTCAAAATCTTCTGGATTTATTTTATAATCTGATACTTTCCCATCCTTTAATTCACTTACATAGGTCTTCGAAGTAGTGGTTATTTCATCAAGTCCATCTTCTCCACAAACTACCATAGCCCTTTCACAGCCCAAATTTGAGAGTACTTTTGCTACAGTATGAGTGAAATTCTTATCATATATTCCAAGCACTTGGCCTTTCACAAAAGCAGGATTTGTAAGAGGCCCTAGTAAATTAAATACAGTTCTTGTACCCAATTCTTTTCTCGGGCCGGCTACATTTTTCATTGCACTGTGGTATTTTTGAGCAAATAAAAATGCCATACCGCTTTCATCAATACAATAGGAGGCAGATTTTGGTTCTAAATTTATGTTGAAGCCCAACTTTTCAAGTACATCTGCACTCCCACTTTTGCTTGATACTGCCCTATTGCCGTGTTTTGCTACTTTTACTCCTGCAGCTGCAGCTACAAAGGATACTGCCGTTGATATATTAAATGTTCTGCCTCCATCTCCTCCTGTTCCACAAGTATCAATGACATACTCAGATTTAAGTTTTAAAGTAGTAGCATTATCTCTCATAGCTCTTGCAAACCCTGTTATTTCTTCTGCAGTTTCACCTTTCATTCTTAAGGCTACTAGAAAAGCTCCTATTTGGGAATCAGGTGCACTTCCCTTCATGATTTCATTCATAGCTTCATAGGCTTCCTTTTCCTCCAAGTTATTTTTATATATAATTTTCTCTATTGTCTGCTGTAACATTGCAAATCCCCTCCAAGAAATTTTTTATTATTTGTTTTCCCTGCTCTGTAAGAATTGATTCCGGATGAAATTGAAGTCCATAAACTTCATATTTTCTGTGCTTCACCGCCATTATCTCACTGTCATCCAGGCTTTCTGCCGTTACTACAAGTTCTTCTGGTAAAGTGCTTTTTTCTATTATAAGAGAGTGATACCTCATAACTTTTATAGATTTTTCCAAATTTTTAAACAATTTATTTTCCACTATGCTTATTTCTGAGGTCTTTCCATGCATTATATTGTTTGCTCTCACTACTTTTCCACCGTAAGCACATCCAATAGCCTGATGCCCTAGACATATTCCCAAAATAGGAATTTTACCTCCAAACTTTTTTACAACCTCTATGCATATGCCTGCATTTTCAGGAATGCCGGGTCCCGGAGAAAGTATTATTCCCTCAGGCTTTAATCTTTCTATTTCGTCCAGCGATATTTTATCGTTTCTAAAAACTTTTATATCTTCATATATTTCACCAATGTATTGGTAAAGATTATAAGTAAATGAATCATAATTATCTATTAAAAGTATCATTATATCACCTCTATCATAGCCATAGCCTTATTTAATGTTTCCTGATATTCTCTTTCTGGAACAGAATCATACACAATACCTGCACCAGCTTGAACGTATGCATGGCCACCTTTAAAGAGTATAGTCCTTATTGCAATGCAAGTATCCATGTTTCCATTAAGTGAAAAGTATCCAACTGCACCGGCGTATATGCCCCTTTTAGTATCCTCAAGCTCATCAATTATCTCCATAGCCCTTATTTTAGGTGCTCCAGATACAGTTCCTACAGGTAAGCAAGATATTAAGCCATCCAAATATCCCAAATCTTTTCTCAAATCTCCTGAAACCTTGGAAACTATATGCATAACGTGGGAGTAAAAATCTACATCCATAAATCTATCTACTTTTACACTTCCAAATTCACTTATTTTCCCTATGTCATTTCTGCCCAGATCCACTAACATCACGTGTTCTGCTCTTTCCTTTTCATCCTCTAATAATTCTTCTTTTAATTTTAAATCCTCTTCCAAAGTTTTCCCCCTTGGTCTTGCCCCTGCTATAGGATTAGTCATAACCCGTCCATCCTTTACACTTACCAAACTTTCCGGGGAAGAGCCTGCTATTTTAAATTCTTCAAAATCTATATAGAAAAGATAGGGTGAGGGATTTTTAGCTCTCAATCTCCTGTACACTTCAAAGGGTTCTGAAGTACTTTTAAATTTCAATCTTTGTGACAAAACTACTTGAAATATATCTCCAGCTTTTATATATTCCTTTGCTTCTTCTACCATACTGCAGTATTTTTCTTTTGAAACATTTGATGTAAATTCTTTATGTTTATCCACTTCTGAAAGCTTATGAAAGACATTACTTGTGCATATCATGTCTTTCAAATTTTCCAGAGAATCTACAATACTTTCATAAGAGCTTTCATCTTCTTCTGACACATTGCAAATAAAATAAACTTCATGTTTAAAATGGTCATAGCATACAAAAGTTTTATAAAACATAAGGTATGCTTCTGGTGTTTTTAAAGTGTCCTCATTTTCACTTGGTAATTTTTCATACTGTCTTATTACATCATATCCTGCATAACCTATTGCCCCTCCTGTAAATGGTATGGAAAGTCCAAGGTTCTCATAAGGTACATTTAAATATTTTTTTATATAATCCAGTACTTTTCCCTGGACACTTTTTACTCCACTTTCATCTTCTACATATATTTTATTTCCATAACTTTTTATCTTCCTATAAGGATCCATTCCTGCAAAAGAATACCTACCTATTTCATTTTCAGAATATATGCTTTCAAACAAGAATTTATTTTTTCCACTCAAGTTATAGTAAATACCTATTGGGGTAATCTCATCCCCATTTATCTTTATAAATAGAGGAAAAGTCTTTTTTAAATTTTTATAGTAATAAAATTCTTCTTTTTTAAGATTAATCACAAAATACCACCTCTTTAATTTAAAATTATACAAAAAAAGTCATTTCATCCTTAAACTGGGACGAAATGACCGCGTTGCCACCCAAATTAGTCTCTATTTGTGGTGATTTTTTGAAAAAATAAAAAACATCTCATCCTAAAGGACGAAATGTTAAATTTCGTTATGCCACCTAAACACAAACTATCTTTTCCAGGTACAGATTTACTCGATACCCTGTCCTTTTAACGGTAGACTCCCGGTTGTTGCTACTATAATTTTGCATTACACCTCCAAGACCCATTCAATACAGACTACAGTACTTGGCTTACACTATCCCAAACTCGCTTAAACTAAATTCCCATATTTACTATTTCTTTTCACGGGTTTTATATTAATAACTTGTTTTATATGTTATACCTTTTTATTCATGTTGTCAACACTAATTTTTAAAATCTCAATAAGTAATATGAAAATATTTAAAAATAAGTGCTATAATATTTGCTTAAAAA
>ENA-UOOE01001205-UOOE01001205.1-fermentation-metagenome-genome-assembly--contig:-NODE-1205-length-22477-cov-56.243511_pt1 | contig 22477 bp, 21 predicted proteins | sample MGYA00245776_ERZ724021 | MGnify/ENA primary metagenome ERZ724021 (study PRJEB28704, sample SAMN03018321) | fermentation metagenome | biome: anthropogenic terrestrial biome; feature: soil... | reverse complement strand
GGATTGTTCCGGTAATAGGCAATTCTGCCGTCGAGTGAGTCGCCAAACCAGTTAATCGCAAATCCAACGATGGATAGCAGTAGCCAGTAGCGGCTGAAAAAAGCACCTAACACAATACTGGACGCGACCATGACATTTCCAAAAAAACCGATGGCGGTCAGTCCATCCGAATTTATCCATAACGGAACTTTTTGAACCAGGTATGCTATTAATTTTTGCTCCGAGCTTTTTAATATATTGGTTCTTTTTCGGTCTTTCGCTATGATATTTAGCGTTTTAACCATTTTTTCTCTTGTTTCTTTTTTCATTTCCGTAATTTTTACACGTGGAAATACAGTATAGTCACGAAGTAATTAATCTACAAATTTAGCTTTAAAAATGGATGTTTCGAATTTGTTAAGGATAATTTATCTTTAAAAAAAGTTAACAATTTGTGGCAAAACAAAAAAAATGCGCCGGTCAGGCGCATTTAAAAAGGTATGTGGTAGACTGATTATTCCGCTTTTGGCTCTTCAGCCGGAGCTTCATTAGCCGGAGCTTCTGTTTTTGGTTCTACGGATTCATTTTCAGTTGTTTCCGTAACTTCAGTTGTTTCTGCAGCCTCAACGGTCTCTTCTACTGTTTCTTCTGCAACCGGATTGTTTTCAGCTTCCGCTTCGGCTTTTTTCTTCGCCAATGCTTCCGCTTTTGCTTTGTTCACTTCTTTTTCAGCATCCAGGCGGGCCTTTTCTGCTGCACGTTGTGCTTCTTCGTCTTTGTTTTTCAGCTTTTGGCTGGCTTGCAGTTTGGAGTTCATCCATGCTTCGAATCTCTTTTCAGCTTCTGCCTCATCGAAAGCGCCCTTTGCTACACCTCCCAGGAGATGTTTTTTCATTAATACTCCTTCGTCCGACAAAATATTACGGACGGTGTCTGTGGGTTGCGCACCCACTTGCAGCCAATACAAAGCTCTGTCGAAATCTAAAGTGATAGTAGCAGGATTTGTGTTCGGATTGTAAGATCCGATCCTTTCAATGTACTTTCCATCACGTGGAGCTCTGCTATCTGCAACGATAATCTGGTAGAAGGCGTAATTTTTACGGCCTCTTCTTTGTAAACGCAGTTTTGTTGCCATTTAGTAGTTTTTGTGAATGTTAGAAATTTTGTATGTATGAAATAAAACTCCTGTTTTTTTGTGCAGGAGTTCAGTATTCGTGATCCGCCCGGGATTTGTTTTTATCTTGGATTGCTCTGGCAATCAATAATTTATAAATCAAAAATAAGATTACTCCACCGAATAGGCGATTGCTGATTTTCTGCAAATTTCACCTTATTTCATTTTGCGACTGCAAAGGTATGAATTTATTTTAATATTTACCAAAAATAAAATTGAAAATATTTTTTTGCACATTTCTTTACTTCACTTTTAATTTTGTAAGAGATATAGTATGGTGCATTCAAATCGTTAATCATTCACCATCTTTTCATCTATATCATCTTGCATATGCTTCAATTCATAATATTCATCTCCTTTTTTTGTGACTAGATTAAATGTGCAATCCATCTCTTTAAGATAATTTCTTAATTTGTTAATTGCACTCATCAGATTTTGATCAGCAGTATATTGATTATCAGGCCACAATATTTTTTTTAGTGCGTTTTTTCTGACTACGTGTTCATCACTCTGGAGAAACATCAAAAGCATTTCAGATGGTTGCTTGGTAACAGCGACGATTTCTCCCTTTTGTCCAATTAATTCACATTTACGCGTATCGAAAATAGTTTTACCAAGATAATAATATTTTCCTCGTTTCACAATTTTATCGGGTTTTATTTTTCTTTTCTCTATAAATAAATATGCGGTTACACCCAACATTAAAATTTCAATAAATAGTAATATGATCAATAATCTCTTAGACATCAACTTAAATACGACAAAAGGTGAATAGTAAACAAATCCCTCATAGTCAATTTCATCAAAAACTCCACCTTTTACAATTGGCATCCGGTAATAAGAACTAAGATTGGTAGTGTCACCGCTTGTTTGTGTCCGTTGATTGTGGCGTATTAGAACGACAGAAGAACACATAAGTTTGTTTTCCTCCAGTTCGGAGTCGAAAATTTGCTGCAATTCTTGCGGTTGAATACGTTTCCGAAGGAACAGATAGGTTTGCGAACCTTTAAATCGTTCCAATTCCAAATCTCCTCTCACCTCAACTTCTTTTGTAATAGTCGTATCTTCTGTAATAACTGTTTGGCGTCGAATTGTTCCTTTCTTTAAAGATTGATTCTCTGAAATATGAACTAATTGAAATTCTCCTTCCATATTTAGTCTTACCTGCTCATGAATGGACTGTTCAAATACGGATGATAAATTCTGTTGCAATTTGTGCTCGGATTCTTTATACTCAGCAGTTCCCAAAACCGCCAATAACGTAAAGATGGAAGAAGCTGCAATAATAAGATACAAAATTATCTTTCTATATGTTGAATCGGTGAAAAACATCGCTCTTGGTTTTGAACCGTAAAGGTAGAAATAATCTTGAAAGACACAAAATTCACGACAAAATCGGACATGAGCAAACAATATATGCCGCTCATTTTTAAACAATTAAACGAAATGAGTTATAAATGAGCCAGCATTTTTTATTAATTGATTATTAAATTCTATCTTCGTCCGGTTAAGATTAATTTCTCAAGATCATGAAAAAGAAAAAAGTAATTTTGTCACTATTTATGGCAGTATCAGTATTGTCTCTTGTGTATTTAAAAAGCCAACGAAACGGCATAAAATCCGAATTGGTGCTTTCAAATATTGAAGCGCTGGCATCAGGAGAAGATAATCAAATTTATCAATGTTTTGGAATTGGCAGCTTAGACTGTCCGCAGATTTCCACCAAAGTTGCCTTTATTAGAATACTTTAATCGGAATGAGGAAGTACCTAAGCCACAATCTTCTTATCTGCTGTTTACTTACGGTTGCCATAGGGTGTAAGAACACCAACAACAACCTCTCTTATGACTCGTTTCCCGTCAACATCTCACTTACAGGAAAGAGTATTGAAACGGATTCTGTCATGTTGCGCTATCCGTTCAGGATTAAGCATCAAGACAGTTTGGCCATTGTAATGGATTTGCATCATCCCGACTATTTCTATCATTCTTTTACCTATCCACAATTCCGGTATATATCTTCTTTCAGAAAGCGTGGTCAAGCACCCGAAGAGAATCTGTCAGTTGAAAATTTCAGATTAGCCGGGGGAAAGATGTGGGGATTGGATGCGAACAAGCACTTGATTACGAATTTGTCATTGCAACGTGTTCATGAAAAGACGAGTACAAAGGAAATATCTTTAGACAAAGAGATTATTCGCGCATTGGATTTTGCCTTGTATGATGATTCCTGCTTTATCATTCCCGACTATTCTGGCAAACACCGTTTTCATATTATTGATATGAATGGGGATATAAAATCCAGCCGTGGTGAAATACCAAGCGTAGAACATAAAAACAAAGACATAGCTTTAGCCCAGGCATGGCGTTCCTTCATAGACTATAACCCAGATAACGGAATTCTGGCTATGGTAACCCAGTTGGGAGAAGTGCTGGAAATTTTTAACTTAAAAGACGGCACGCATATCGTGAAGTTTGGCCCTCACGGAGAGCCGGAATATAATGAGACGGAAGGAATGGCAATCCCTTCGGGAATTATGGGATTCAGCGACATTCAGGTAACGGATAAATATATTTATGCCGTTTTTCACGGCAGAAGCTTTAAAGAGATTGCACAACAGCGGCAACCCGCGACAGACGGCGGTCAATATATCTACGTTTTTTCGGTAAAAGGAGAACCGCTCGTCAAATATACATTGGATCGGTTTATTTACGGTATTGATGTAAATGAAGAGACAAAAGAGATGTATGCCGTTGATGTAAACTCCAATCTACCCGTGGTAAAATTTAAATTAGAGCATTTGTAACATGAGATTATCTTATTTTGTTTTGTTGACGGGTGTATGCGGATTGATGCTTTCTTGTAAAAATAATCCGCAAATAGAAATTGCCAAAGTCGTTACCGAATGGCAGAACAGGGAAATAATTTTCCCGAAAGGTCTTGTTTTTACGCTGCACGGCAGAGACACCACAGATTACACCATTCCTCCGGCATCTCACAAAATATTGGTGTATGTGGATTCCATCGGTTGCACCAGTTGCAAACTGCAACTGCATAAGTGGAAAGAGTTTATAAAAGAGGCAGATTCCATGACTCACGGTACCGTTCCCGTTATCTTCGTATTCCATCCCAAAGATTTGCGAGAAATATCGTATCTCTTAAAAAGAGACAGTCTTGACATCCCGGTTTGTATTGATATGGAAGATAAACTGAATGCGGTGAATCGTTTTCCGACACATCAGCAATTTCAGACTTTTTTGCTCGACGATGAGAATAAAGTCGTGTTTATCGGAAATCCCGTTCATAATTTGCGGGTTAAGGAGATGTATTTATCCGAAATATCACAGAATGCATATCAAAGCAGAGGAACACCATCATCTCGCAACACACAAATTGAAGTAGGTAACACGGAGTTTGATCTGGGAACCATCCCAAAAGGAGAGGCTAAAATGGTTAGCATTTCAATAAAGAATGTGGGCGGATCGCCTTTGATGATATTCCACACCCGCGCCTCGTGCGGATGCACGCATATTGAGTATGAGAAAAAGCCGGTACATCCGGATAGTACAACAATTGTCAGTATAACGTATAATGCCGACGACCGGGGGTATTTCAATAAAACCGTTTCGGTGTACGGCAATATGGACAACTCGCCGTTAATTATACGGCTAAAAGGAAATATAGAATAAAAACCCTCTGCAAAAGAGGCAGAAATCAATAGTTTTAAACAATTAAATTTTTAAAGGAATGAGGAAGAAAATTCTTTCGGGCGTATTCGCCCTCGCACTCCTGGCAACCGCAGGTTTGGGAGTGCACAAAAGTATGAACGGTAATGCCGATCTGAATGATTTGGCACTGGCAAATGTGGAGGCGTTGGCAGAAAACGAGGGTGGAGGAGGTGAATGTCGTTGGGCTACACGCGAAACCTGGCAGGGATGGGAAGCAATTTGTATTAGTACGGGAGTAGGTTACAACTGTACATGTGGGGAGGTTAAACCTTATTATTAATCAGCCCTTATAGAAGAGAGAGGGAAGTTATTTCCCTCCTCTTATTTAACAGTAGAAGAATTTATTCAATCACCATATAAAAAATTTGAGTTTTACATAATTTAAGTTTCGCAAGCTTCTTTGTTTGGCACTAACATTCGCTTCGCAGAGGTTTGCTACGCTCGGCATAACCAAAGCAAGCTTTGCTTCTGCACCCACTTAACGCAAAAGTTCGCTTACGCTCAAACAGCTTTTCTTTTTTAACGCAAGGCTGCGCGGGATGTGTCCCCGCAAAACAGCTAAATATCTCCTCGTTGTTAGTGAACAATGTCTGATAACTGATACTTGCGAAAGTTGAATACATAATATCCAATCTTTTAAGCTTAATATAAAAATCGATCACATGAATTTTAATAAGTACAATATTTTTATTATTCCTTTGTTGTTTCATATCTGTTGTTGCAATGCTGATAACGAGAAACACAAAAATGACCTAATATCACTTCCCATGAATGCTGCAGTTCAAATAGATTTTGATGAAATTGTTGAAAATGTCAATTGTATCGTGCTTGAAAATTTACCGGATGCCTACATGACCGATTGCTGGAAAATAATAAAATACAAAGATCTTTTTTACCTTTACTCTTTAAGTGATTTTGCCGTTTGTATTTTTGATAAAGAGGGCAAGTTTATTAAACGTATTGATGGAAAGGGTACAGGAGCTGTTGAAACCCCGTGTGATATATTTATTGACAAAAAACAGGATCAACTCTGGGTTGTAGAAAGCCGACATTTTATTCATAAATATTCTCTGAAAGGAAACTTTATGGCTAAAGAGGTATTACCATATTTCGCTGTCAAATTGGCCCGCTTTGACGATAATGGTTTTTTATTTTATGATGGGGGATTTGACAGGGAATCGCCTTTTTTTGTAAGGCAAACCTCTACTGATTTAAAAACTGTAAAGACTTTTGTAGAGAAAAAAAACAAACAATACAGGAGTATCCCTATTTCTTTATTTGCAAATAATGACAAAGATGAAGAAGTATATTCACTTCTACCCTATATTGACACTGTTTATATTAGCAACAACACTAAATCTTTTACGCCTTTTTTTCATTTGAATTTTGACAGCAGTTTGCTTACATTTGATATATTTCCCAACAATGGATTTAGTGATAAAGAAATGGCTGAAATCATAAAAACAAAAAAAATGGTTCATAATATTACAGGGTTTTATTATGTCTCCGGATTGCTATTCATGCAATTGCATGGTAAGGATGATTCTTTTCGGATTATAAATGTTAGTACGAAAAGTGTTTATAAATTCAATACACTAATTGACGAACTTAATGTCGATCATGGTGTTACGACTATACAAGGAAGTACCGATACAAGTTTATTGGTAAGTATGCAGGCAAAAGAATTTTTAGAAAAATACACAGAAAGAAAATACCTGACGCATTACAAATCTATTGTGAAATTACTTAACACTCCGGAGATAATTAAAAACAGGGTTTTAATGGAAATAAAAATAAAAAAACATGAAAAATAAGACGACCGTAGCATTTGTATGCTTTATGTTACTATTCTCTTATTCATGCCAAAAGAGGCAACAAGAATCTTCTCTTATCTCTGGTTTTAATCGAAACGCAATAGAAGTGGAAAGCTTGGATGACTTGTTTGGGAAGAGAGGCAAACAAATCGCGTTAGAAACAACGGACGAGGCTCTTGTCGGTAAAGTGGGAAAAATTATTAAAAGAAAGGACTGCTATTTCATACTCTCCGGAGAAAACAAAATACTTCAGTTTGACAATAACGGACGATTTGTTTCAACCTTAAATAAATTGGGAGCAGGTCCTGACGAATATACCATGATTACGGATTTTGCCTGCCTCATAAATGAAAATAATGAGATTGAGATATGGATTAGTGATTTTAAAAAAATAAGGAAATATCGTAAAGCTGTTGATTCTTGGGAACAATTTGCTTCTATAGATTATCCTTACGTAATAAATAAAATTCATATAATCAATGATAGCCATATACTTCTTCTAACAGGACAGAATGATAACTGTTTAACGATTTCAAATGGGAAAGGGGAAAAAATCTCTTCCTATTTGAAAAGTGAAATACCATTCATGGTATTTAAGCCCGTACAGTTTGTAGATTTTGGGCAAGAGATTATTTTTCAACAAGGTGTCTCTAACCAATGTGTAATATATTCTCCTTTTGATAATAGTTTCACCGAACGTAGAATAATTAATGAAAAAAGATTTTTATCATCAAAGATGTTACAAGATCTATTTTCTAAATATGAATATGACTATCTCAAGGAACTGCCCGGATATTCTTATATCCGAACCCTCCGGAAAGTGAAAGGACAAATACTGATTGATTTTTTTATGGATAAAAAAAGACACGTTTCTTTTCATGCGGACAATGTTTGGCGTACTTTTACTTATGATCCGAAAGATATAACCGAGAATGATGACTTGGAGTGCCTCTCAACGATTGGTGTGGGTGATGGATTGACCAGTTTCATTATGTTTAAAAACAATGAAAATGAAGATGAAAATCCCATTGTGGTAGAGTATTAGTGGTATGGTATAATCAGTAACTTCGTTTGATGACACTTATCTGAAACCTTCAATAGTCTCAATATAAAAGGAATGGTTTCATAGTATGGAACTAAATTCGCGCATGGATAAGTTTGCAAGAAAAAATTGTCAAAACAGTCACCGAATTGCAAAACAAAGTGGTCGTCTTTCTCACAGACTTGGATTCCATGAATCATAGAAAGGATAAGGTGAATAATTCACCGTTGATTGTCAAGCTAAAAGGAAATATAGAATAAAAAAGTCCTCAATAGTGAGGCAAAAATCAACAATTTATTAATTAACTAAACTTTTATTCGTATGAGGAAGAAAATTCTTTCGGGCGTATTCGCCCTCGCACTCCTGGCAACCGCAGGTTTGGGAGTGCACAAAAGTATGAAAAGCGACACCAATTTGAATGATTTGGCGTTGGCAAATGTGGAGGCATTGGCATATGGAGAAGGGAGTCCTAATCTTGAATGTTCTACACTTTGTTCCGATGAATGGTGTGGAACTGTCGTTATAGATGGACACTATTTTTACCTGCAACACTGTGTATTCGTCTAATTATCAGCATTGTCATTCTCTGAGTGACAATGCTTTTACTCAAAAGCAGAAAATGTATGAAGACAGGACAACTTATAATAATCCTATTTTTTATTTTACCGATAAACTGTACCAGGCAGAGTAAGAATCTTTTTTTATCTGATATTAAATCTGTTTCGGGAGAACTTATAGATGTTGATTGTCTGATTGGTAAACCATATAGGTTAATTTCATATGACACGTTGCTATTTATTTGTGACCCATATGATTCGAAGACAATAACCGTCCTGGATGTGAGAAGCAATCGATGCATCGATAGGATATTACAGACAGGAAGTGGTCCAGGTGAAGTTTCGGGATCGCTAAGATTTTCCTTATCTTCTATTCATAACAAATTATATGTATTTCAGATACAATCCGGTATCTTTAACACTTACGATATTTTGGGTAAATCATTAACATTAGCAGAGTCTGTTCATATCAAAGAACGTCCGGCTAATGTTGTTGCAACAGAAAGAGCGTTGGTGGGTATCGGACCCTTTGAAGAAGGACGATATCACATTTATGATAGAGAGGGTAATTTAATGAACCATGCAGGCATGTATCCTTCAGAAGAAAAGGCTCAGAATGCTCATGCTCGCTTCTTTTTGCATCAGGGGAATCTGTGTTCACAGCCTGGGGGAATGTATTTTGCTCTGGGAAGTAGCTATTCCGATAACTTGGAATTTTATAAAATCAAGGACGAAAAAACAGAGCTATTGAAAAAATACGGAACAGGAAATAAAGTCCAAGCACGATTCGATAATACGCTTCAACTTGATGATAATTGTTTATTGGGCTATAAAAGCTCTTACGCCACCGATCAGTATTGCTATATGCTCTATTCCGGAAAAACCTTTGTGGAAAATAATCGCAGAGTATCATGGGGAAAAAATATTTTCGTATTCGAATGGAATGGTAACTTCGTAAAATCTTTTCGTTTGAGCCATGAAGTACTTGCTTTTGCCATTGATGAATTCAACGGGATAATCTACGGCATTGTTTTACACGAAGGCGAAGCTGCCATTATGAAATTTAAAACTTAAAAAGACATAAAGATGAAACGATTTGCATTAATTTTTACTTTGATGTTAGCATGCTGCATTCCTGTGAAACTATATGCTTTCAAACATGACCAAGATTCGACCGTTATTTCCGTTAAAAAGAATTTCGACAAGAAAATTCCTAAATCCACGAAAAAAACAAAGACAACTCTATCGGATGCATCGGGTAATGATTTGACGCACAATATTAAAAAAGTTTTTCTTAACGGTAAGATAATACAAATTCATAATACTGACTCAATAAAGGCGAAAGACATTAAAAGTATTACAACAAAGCAAGTTGAAAACGGAGATATTTGGTTGTACATTGAAACGAATGAAGCTAAGCTTAATAGCGCTAACAGTAAAACGGATACCACCCTATTAAGAACAAAAACAGAAAGAAAATATGGAATAAAGTTTTATTTATAGGGAATGCACTAGCCTTATAAAAAACAGAATTGAAACAGAATCTTAACAATTTATTCTTAGCTGAGCAACTATTTCTGTTTACTTGCTGGTTAAATTTCTGAGTGAAGTGTATTCAATTGAAACAATTTTTTGTAAAATTGATCAACAATGGACTTAGGTAATATATTGCATTCCAGTAAATTATAAAAAATGAGTTATAAATGAGCCAAAAAGAATGTTTATAACAAGATGTTGAGATAGATTTGTTATTGCATTAAGTCTATTAAATTCGTTAGTATGAAGAAGAAAATTCTTTCGGGCCTTTTCGCTCTTGCATGGTATCCGGCTCAATATTGTCACTACTATGTAACATATCCAGATGGTAGTGGCACGGGATGGTCTCATTGGAACATGAAAAATAGATAAAAGGAGGTAAGCACATAGGTAATTGGGTATCAAGTCTATTTATGGGCTTACAAACCGTCTTACTTATGTGCTTATTATTTATCCCTATTGTTTGAAGATTCAACTGTACAATAAAATTATAATATGAGAAAAATATATATATTTTTACTATTGTTATTGATTACGGCTTGTAAGAATCAAAGTGATACAAAAGTGATATCATTACCTCATCCGAAGGTTGTTACGCCTGAAGTGTTACCTGATGAACTTATTATGCAACCACCTCTTGAGATAAAGTCATACGGAGATTATCTGTTATTTACACAACCAATGATGGGTAAGTCGCTTTTATTTTATAACAGAAAAACAGCTCATCAATTTTACTGGGGGGAAATCGGGAGTGGTCCTGATGATTTTATGTCGGCGTCTTGCATTTATCATAACTATAATGACAGCGTGATAGAAATCTATGATACGAATTTGCGAAAAATGGTATCTTTTAAAACACATATCGAAAACGATTCAATTTCCTTAGTCTCTAAAGAGAGATTTCAAGTTAATACGGATTCAATTTCAACTTTAGGACTTCATAAGATGAATAATGGGTACTATGTGAGCCAGGCGTTATTTGGGCACGAGAATATGTTTGTTCTGTTTGATAAAGATTTGAAAATCCTTAAAACTTTTGGAGAAAGACCGATTAGAGAAATGCCTGACGAAAATTATTCATATTTATACGGATGGTTTGCCTCCATAGGCAACAAATTGTATTTTGCATCCCAGCCTACCGGATATTTAGTTTGTTATGAGATAACTGATAAAGGCAACGTCAAAAAAGAGTGGGATGCATTTTTTACTACCCCAAAATATGAAACACGTCCTGCTTTTAACTGGGCAAGGGATAATCAGCAAGGTTTTTACGATATTCAATTGAATGATAAGTATCTTTTTCTTTCATTTAGCGGTAAAACTTTTGAAACAAATGACGTTTATCCCGAAAGTATCGTTATACTCAACCACAACGGCGAATTACAGAAACATATTAAGCTTGATGAAAACCATATATTACTGAAATTTACTGTGGTGGGGGACAGCATTTATGCTGTTGGGCTTGATCAAATGATTAAGTTTAACTGGAAGAAAGAATTATAACGAATGGAAAAATTTCTTTTGATTCTCAAACTTAAAGAAATGTAGAATAAAAAAAGCCTTCTAAAAAAGAGGCAGAAATCAATAGTTTTAAACAATTTTTAAAGGAATGAAGAAGAAAATTCTTTCGGGCCTGTTCGCCCTCGTACTCCTTGCAACCGCAGGTTTCGGAATGTACAAAAGTTTGAACGGAAATGTCAATTTAAGTGATTTGGCGTTGGCAAATGTGGAAGCTTTGGCGCAAGATAAAAGTGGTGGAGGATCAACGTGTTCTGTAAAGATCACTTGTTTAGATGGTGCTGAAATTTCTTGTTCGGGAAGCTCTTGTCGGTATACAAGAGATGAGAGCCATACAATTGGTTATGTATGTTGTGACGATAATTATACATATTGCCAAGGCTAAGTTTAACAAAAGAGTGTCCAACATGCATTAATATAGACTTATAATAATACATTTGGACACTTCTTCAAAATTCAATTCCAATGATCAACTATTTATCTAAAAAACCGGTATTCTTTATATTATTTATCATTTTCATTTGTTCTTGTAAAAAATACAATGCTGATTTTAAAATTATTTCCTGCGTTTTGGAAAGCAGTATGGATGTTCTTCCGGATTCAACTTTCATGTCAGACGCAATAAAAATGCAAATTACAGAAAATCATATTTATTTCTTGGAAAGAACAAGCCGTCAACTAATAAAGCTAAACACAGATTTTAGTATAAATACAAGAATTGGTGAATGGGGAATAGGACCACACGATTTAACGGAACCACGAAATTTTTTTCTTGTTAATGACAGTGTGTATATCATGGATATAGGTAGCAAATCCATAAAATGTTTTTTAGCCGACAATAACTATATCTATAGCTTTAATACGGAAGTATTCTCTGAACAGAGAATATTTACCCATAATAATTTTCTGTATATGGGTTCATATAATAGGGATTTAAAAACCAGTATTTCACTTTTAAATCTCACAAATAAAAAAGACATAAGTTCATTTGGAGAATCATTTGATTTTAATCATTCTCTCCAAAATATTATAAAAAATAAAAGAGACTTATTAAAAGATCATGAATATTTCTATGCCGTATCTGATAATCAACCAATAATAGAGAAGTATGACCTTATTAACAAGGAAAAACTTGAATCATTTAATTACTCTTTTATTCCGATAATTCAGAAAAATATAGAATTCATTAATTCAAAGCCTGATAGTCCTAATTCTTATACAGCTTTTGTAAGGGATTCCTATATAGACAATGGTGAATTATATCTTCTTATTTCCACTCAAGGAGATAAGTTTCTGGCGAACACTATACTACGAATTAAATTACGCCCAAATTTTGAGCTAAATACAATTTATCACTTACCTGGAAATATATATTCGACTTTTTGCATAGAGAATGATACATTTTATGCTTTTAATAGTGAAACTGCATCAATTGAAAAAATAAGACAAAACTAAAAATGAAACATTACCATTTGAACAAATAGTCAGCCGCGGTTGTGGCCTCGTCATACAAAAGAAATGGTTTGTACGTTCTTAGCTAATGAGTTGGAATAAATTTGCCCCGGAAAACAAAGAGAGAAATAATAATCAGCAGATATGGGAGTAAAATTTCAATTAAGAAAATGTCGGCATAAGTTTTGGATTTGTGTACTGGCAACTTTGATTACAATTAGTTCTTGTAATCAAAAGGAGAACAAGCTATTGCATCAAGCCTTAAAATTATCCGGCACAAACAGGCCTGAATTGGAAAAGGTTTTTAACCATTATAAGGACGATACGTTAAAGCTTAAAGCCGCCAGATTCCTTATAACAAATATGTACGGGTCTTTTTCTCAAAATAAGGAGATATTAAATTTATGCGCTCCATTCTATGAGGAATATAATGCATTAGCGAAGGAATACAATTATACCATGAACGCAGACAGAGGACAAAAAATCGACAGCCTTTGGAACGCTTTTTCTACCCGAAATCCTCAATTACGCAGCCTGCCTTTCCAATTGGATTTGGAAACCATCTCGGCTAAACAATTAATTTCCGAGATTGACTTGGCTTTTAGTGCGTGGCAAGAGAATGTATATACAAAAAATTGTAGCTTCGATGAGTTTTGTGAATATATCCTTCCTTACAGACGAGTGAACGGTTTGGTAATTGATAGCGCAAGGACAAGGTTCCATGACAGACACAAAAGGCGATATTTCACTCAGCCCGGAAAAGATATGATAGACGAAGCCGATTCGTTACTGTATCAATACCGGCACATCACATATTCGAGATCTTGGGGCATACAAGTTCCTATTTTAAATGCATCGACCTTGGAGTGTCTTCGCCACGGTTTATGTACGAATCGCTGTTGGTATAATTCTTTATTATTTTCATCGTTGGGTATGGCCATTGCTATTGATTTTGTTCCGGCATGGGGTAACAGGTACAACGATCATTCATGGAATGTGTTAATCAAAGACGGTGAATCATTTGCATTCGAGCCTTTTTGGGATCAGGACAGGTGGAAATATAAACGAATTTATAACAATAAAACATTTGATTATATTTATGGGCGTTTCAGAGCACCTAAGATATACAGGCACACTTTCAAAAATTATTTTGATGGTCCAATTACCGATACTAGAGTGGATATTGAAGATATTCCCCCACTTTTCAGAAATTTCAAGAAAAAGGATGTTTCTCATGAATATTTTGATACTGCAAATGTCTCCGTTCCATTATCAAATCTTTCTGAAAATGTTTACTACGCTTATCTATGTGTTTGGAGTGCAAACGGTTGGCGTCCAGTACAGTGGGGGCGGATTAAGAAAAACAAAGCTGTTTTTAAAGGGATGGGAAAGGATATCGTTTATTTACCTTGTTATTATATAAATAAATCTCTCAATCCTGCCGGGGAACCATTTTTATTAAATGAATCCGGTGAAATTGAATATTTTAATTCAGATCTTAAGGATACTGAGGATTTGTGTATTAAACATTATGGTTCACAATCACTCCTGAGTAATCTATCTAACCATCTAATTATCAGCGGGACTGTGGTGAAAGGAAGTTGTGACCGATCGTTTAAGAAATCAGACACCCTATGTGTTTTTCCCGATTCAGTGGAGATATATGGTGATAAGATAGGTTCATACTCAAATAGAACAGTCAGATATATTCGTTTGTCTTTACCCAGTAAAACACTGGCTTATAGTGATTTGTCCTTCTTTCAAAGAGATAGTGAAAAAAAAGAGAAAAAAATTAATCACGTAAAGTTAGTTCACCCTCTTGATTCTATAGAAAACGGAGAACAAGTTTCTTATATTTTTGATGAATATAAGTCTACAGGATATATTAAGGAGTTAAATAAGAATTTCATCGATATTGACTTAGGGGCAGAATATTGTATCTCAAGTGTGGATTTTACACCTTATATTGACTCCGGATTGAAAAAAGAGTTTGAGTTTGAGTTATTTTATTGGAATAATGGATGGCAATCCATTCAAAAGCAAATGGGGACTGGCAAACATATGATATACAAGGATGTTCCGAAAAATGCTCTGTTTATCCTATTACATCAGGATAAAAATAATAGGCAGGGTTCACGGCTTTTTATTTACAGGGATAAAGAGATTTTATGGTATTAAATGAATGCAATAAATCCAAATAAGCGTTTAATAAATACTAATATCGATATATTTATCGATCTGATAGTTTTTTCCTTTATTGTAGTGATAGCCGTCAACTACGACTATCAGGGACATCTTGCACCTGTATCATTATATACTGTCTTTCTATTGGGTATATTGTGGTGCATTTGTCGTGTGTGCTTTTTTTTGTTTCCTGTTTTCTCAAAGCAAGTAACCTATGCTATTATCATATTGGGTTTAGTGGAAGGTGTTTGGGGTTTGGGACAACTCTATAACTTACTGCCTTCTAGCCACTTTGTGTTCAAAACCACCGGCTCGTTTTTCAATCCAGGTCCTTACGGCGGGTTTATCGCCCTGATTTTTCCGCTGACGTTACACTTTTGGCTCGTTTTCAGGCACAAAAACAAGATTTTAGAACATGTTTTTCTTGCTGTCGGTATAATTCTTCTGTCGGTATTTCCCGCCACATTGAGTCGTACGGCATGGATTGCGGCAATTATTGGGTGTATATTGGTACTGTTTTTTGATACTAATGCAATTGCGAAGTTAAGAAACATCGAAAAACGAAATCCGCCAAGAGTTATTTTGGCTACGGCTATAATGATCGTCCTGTTTATCGGAGGGATTTACGGCATTTTCCACCTAAAAAAAAACTCCGCCAACGGTCGTCTGTTTATGTGGAAAATTACCGCGTTGGCAATCAAAGAATCGCCGGCGAAAGGTGTGGGTTTGGGTGGTTTTCCCGCCGCTTATGCACAGGCACAAATGGATTACTTTAAAAGCGGAATAGGTTCCGAAACCGAAAAGTTGGTTGCCGGAAGTCCCGAATATGCTTTTAACGAATACTTGCGAATATTTCTCGAACAGGGCGTTTTGGGCGGCATCCTGTTCTTGCTCCTCACCGTTTTCATCATTCGAAGTGGCATACGAAACAAACAAATCGGTGCTTCCGGAAGTTTTTTAACATTATCCGTTTTTGCCTTTGCCTCTTATCCCTATTATTTATGGGAATTTCTGGTAATGTGGGTACTGCTTGGCTCGGTTTGCGTTTCAAAAACAGAGAAAGCTCATCGAAAGAAAAAAACAAAGCGAAACATTTATAATTCTATTTTATTTTTAATTGTACTCTTTGCCTGTACGCTGCTTTGTCTGAAACAACTGCAACTCTATAGCCAAGCAAAAAAAGAGTGGACCAAAATCCGTCCTCTCTATAATATGCGCTCATACCAAAGTGTGATGGATGGGTATGCCCAGCTTTATCCAAGGTTAAATCACGACCAAAAATTTGTTTTTGAATATGCTGTCGCGCTTAATGCTATGCAGGAATACGGAAAAGCCGACAGCATACTCGCACGTGGTCTTCAATTGAGTTGCGACCCGATGTTTTACAACGTGAAAGGACGCAATTACCACGAAATGAAAAAATACAAGGAAGCCGAGACGTGCTATTTAAACTCGACATATTTGCTGCCCGAAAGAATTTATCCCTATTACCTGCTCACGAAGCTCTATGCCGATTCCGCCAACTATCAACCGCAAAAAATGAAACGGGCGGCTCATGCGGTTCTGGAAAAAGAACCCAAGGTACACTCGACGGCCATCAATGAGATGCGCGATGAAGTAAAGAAAATATTGAAAAGCAAGGAAATTGAAGATGAAAAGTGAACAACGAAATGTAATAAAAAGAATCGGCAATATCGGGCTGAATATCTTCTACTACAGCTCAATTCTGGTGTTTGGTTTCATCCTGCTGCGCGTATTCGTTTTCGGTTCGTACAGAATCCCCACCGATTCGATGGAGCCGGCAATCATCCCCGGCGATTATGTGCTGGTAAACAAACTGGCGTATGGCGCCCGGTTGTTCGACCTGTTCGATGCCGTGGAAGGGAAAAAGGTAAACATCCGGCGTGCGCCCGGCTATACCCGCATTAAAAACAACGATGTGGTTGTCTTCCATATTCCCCATCCCGATACTTGGGACAGGATCGAAATGGATATGTCAAAATACTTCATCAAACGCTGTATCGGAGTTCCCGGCGACACGCTCCGGATAATTAACGGGTTTTACGTGATAAATGCCGATACGGGCAAAAGATACGGGAACATCGCGGCGGAGCGACAATTGAGCCGAACAACAAAAGAACAATTGCCCGACGGCGTATTTCATGCCTTCCCGTGGGACAGCACGCTCGACTGGAACATCAAGGATTTCGGGCCGCTGTACATCCCCCGGAAAGGAGACAAGATAGTGTTGGACAGGACAAACAGCCTTTTATACAAGAAAATAATCGAGTGGGAGAAAGGTTATCCGCTTACCCTCGGCAAAGATACGTTGTGGGACAATGCTACTCCTCTTCCATCGTACATTTTCTCACATAATTATTTTTTTATGGGCGGAGACAAGGTCGAGAACTCGCAAGATTCCCGTTATTGGGGCTTGCTCCCCGATGATCTGATTGTGGGAAAGGCTTCCTTTATCTGGAAATCCGAAGAGCCGTATTCCCGTAAAATCCGGTGGAACAGAGTATTCAAAAAGATAGAATAATCCCAATCATCCCCTGAAAACAGAATTGAAACAGAATCTTAACACTTTATTTTCAGGAGGATGAGTTTTTATTCTGTTAATTTGCACTTGCTTTGTTTGTGCCCGATAAAGAGAACAACAATACATGCTGCTCATTACATGGAAATTAAGCGAAATGAGTTATAAATGAGTTATGATTTATTGCCGATTCTTTATGAAATTCTATTTTTGCCCTTTACGAACACATAAAAAAGGAGGTAGCAGACAAAGAAGAAAAAAGCGACAAACATCACAAGCTACGGGCTTGAGCCATTGAAAGGATAGATATGGCACAACAACAGTTTTTATAAATCAAAAAAGACGTTATTATGACTAAAAAAACAATTTTAAGCGGTATTTTCGCAATTGCATTGGTGGCGGTTGCAGGAATGGGAATCAATCGAAGTGTGAACAACGATGCGAATCTTTCGGATTTTGCGTTGGTTAATGTTGAGGCATTAGCACAAGCTGAAACAGGAGATGAGTTTACTCAAAAGACTGACTGTATTGCTTGTCAAAGAGATCACAGTTGTCTTGGTAAAGATGGCCAAACATATTCATGGGCACATCATAAAAATGATCCAAGTCATTAATAAAAATGAAAAGTACAGAGGAAAGTTTCTCTGTACTTACTTTTTAATTTAAGAATTATTTATTATTATTATGAAATATAAATATGTTTATTTAATAGCCTTTATTGGCTGTTTCTTAAACTGTACTTCGAAGAAAGAAGTACACAGAGAATCCGTTGTTTATAAAACAGTTACAGATAGTATTTACACTAGAATGCCTGGGGTTTTGTTGAAATTTGGGAACTATAGTGTTTGGCAAGATCCATTTGGAGTGGATGGGTTTATTCATGTAATTGATACTAAGACGAACAAAGAAATAGGCGTGATGGGAAAAATTGGTCAGGGTCCGCATGAGTTCAATACACCTGCTATTCAAAGAGGGACAGGAAATTCTATTTTAGTCTTTGATTTAAACAGTCAAAAACAGGGAATATTTTCCATAGATAGTTTGAAATTAGATAAAAATTATTATACGCCATTGCCAAAATCGAATAACCATAGAGTAACACGTAAAATACAACTTGATGATAATTCTATATTATCATTATTACCAGGCAACTCTATGCCATTTGTTCTTGAAAATAATGATTCATCAAGAAAGGAGTTTGGTGTTTTTCCAATAAACGAACAAATCAATAATGGCTATAATATATTTCAAGGAGCAATTGGTTATAACAAAGATAAAAAGTTATTAATATATTCATTAATGAATTTTTTTTCATTAAACATTTATGAAAGAAGTGATGGAAATGATTTTACATTGAAAAACACTATAATGCCTAATATAAATTATAAAATTACAAAATCTGAATTAGTTTTAGATAAAAATACTCAAATAGGTCCTGCAGAAATGACATTGACAAAAGATTATATTGTTACAATTCAACGTGATTATGAAAAAGACAATACAGAAGAATCATCTGTTGGTATGGATTTTTCAAAAAACCCCACAACGATCTTCCTATATGATTATGATGGGAACTTAATAAAGATTGTAGATGTAGGAATACCACTTCTTCGAATTGCTGGAGAAATCAACAACAATGAACTTTTTGCAATAGGTATTGATAATGAGTTTGTTATAATTGCGTTTGGGATATAAATTTAAAACATCAATACAGATATTGCTAACTCCTTATGAAATTCTATTTTTGCCCTTTACGAACACATAAAAAAGGAGGTAGCAGACAAAGAAGAAAAAAGCGACAAACATCACAAGCTACGGGCTTGAGCCATTGAAAGGATAGATATGGCACAACAACAGTTTTTATAAATCAAAAAAGACGTTATTATGACTAAAAAAACAATTTTAAGCAGTATATTCGCAATTGCATTGGTAATATGATACTCCCGAAAAACCAGACAAGCAATTAAGATATGATGGATAAAAGTATGAGGAAAATAATTTATATCATAATATTTCTTTGTTTATTCTCGTCTTGTGTGAATAAAAAAAAGAAAATAAATGAGATGTTTCAACAGAGTAGCTCTCTTGAACATAAAAAAATAATTGATGATAAGACTTATTTAATTGGAAGTGCAGGAAAAATGCTAATTGTTGATTCCATCTTAATTGCTCTTGATTATTCTGCTCAACCAATACTTCATCTGTTTGATATAAAAAACAATATATATATTAATGGTATGGGGGAAAAAGGACAAGGCCCAAATGAATTTTTACATCCTACATCTTTGATACATTCTTCAACTAATTCCTTTTTAATATATGACTTATTGGATAACACACTCAAGAAAATATGGTTGGATTCATTGATGGCAGGAAATGTTTTTTATGAAAAAATTATGAATTTCAATTCAATTTCCAATTCCTTTGTGTTTCCAACTGCATACGATAACTATATAGCTTTCGGATTATATGAGTCAAATATGTTTAAATTGATTGATCAGCATAATAACGATATAGGATATTTTGCTGATTTTCCGGTTAAAAGCAAAGAAGAAAAAAAAATAGATCATAGGAATATTGCCCTGGCTTATCAAGGGACATTAAATATTAGTCCAGACAAAAAGAAAATAGTATACGTATCTTATTACGGCACTATTATCGGAATTTACGATATTCAGAGTTCAGTAATTAATCAAAAATTTTTACTGGTGTGTGATTATCCAATGTACACCGTACAAAATGAAGGAAGTGGCATGTCTAGTCCAATTACCAAAGAGGGCATAAGCGCCTTTAGAGATGTTTATGTGACAGACAAATATATTTATTCTTTATATTCGGGTAACAAAATATCAGAATTAAGAGAAAGAGCATTTGAAGCTAAAGATATATATGTTTTTGATTGGGAAGGAAATCCTGTAGTACACTATCATTTAGACGTTCCTATTAACAATATTGCAGCCCTTCCAAATGATAAAAAAATATATGCAATATCTAACTTGCCAGACCCTACCCTGATAGAGTTTGAAATCGACTTGTAAAATAATAAATCAACCCATAGTGCATTTAGACTATGAGCGTTTTTTAGTTGTTTATATTTCTGTTTAAAAGTTTATTAATCATCTGAATAACAGTAACTGATGTTATTTTTGACAATATTCTTGTTTTATAGCCGTCAAAAGACTTGGCGTAGTTTCGACGGATCATAAATTGATCACACAATTGTGAAAAAAGTGTCTCAATACGTTTTCTTGTTCTTGTTAACAGATAGGCTGTTTTATATAATTTCGCTGATTTACTCTCATAGGAACTTCCAATCTGATAGATATTATTCGATGTGAATAGAAACTGTCTAAGGAAGGGGAGAAGTTTAATGATCTTTATTTTTACTAATATTATTTCAATGAAAGATCTTAAATACAAAATAGATGTAAACACCAATACAACTTTACCTTTCTGCCTATCCAAAAGATAAACAAATATATCCCTGCATTTTAAAAATTAAGAATGGAAAGATAGATCAAATAAAATTTCAAACTCCAACAGAAGAATCATTAAAATTAATTTTGTGAATTAAATGAAAAAATTACCAATTATTTTATATATATTAGTATTTCTTATTCTATCATGTACTAAAAGCAATGATAAGGGAAATCTACAAACATTAAAAGTATACGAAAATATAGACAAACAGAAAAGATCTTTTTTAATGGATCAAATGGCAGGATACAAAGAGATAATTAAGCTTGAGACTACTGACAGTTCCTTAATTTCTAATGTTAATATAAAATTCACCACTCTCCAGTATATATGCTTATTAGATAATAATATGATCTTTTTCTTCGACCAAACCGGAAAATTTAAATTTAAAATAAATTCTAAGGGAGAGGGTCCGAACGAATATAATTCCATATCAAATGTTGTTTACAATTCAATTGACTCTACATTCTATATCCACGATATGTTTAAGAAAAAGATGTTGGAGTATCAACTTAATGGAAGATACCTCGGAGAAATTACAATTGACAATATAGGAAGTATTACAGATTTAGATAATAACTTTTATGTAGTCAGTTATTCACCTTATGCTAATAAGAGTAAATTAGTAGGTATTTTGGATCATTCTTTCAATATCGTGAATGAATTCATTGGCACAAATTTTAATAATGAAAATTATGCTGACAGGGGATATATTTTAATTAATGATTTTATACAAAGCAATCATACTAAATGTATTAAACCGATCTCTTCGGATACCATTTATAAAATATACCCAAATAAAGTGCAACCTTACTTCTTTATTGAAAAAGGAAGGCTAGCCATCCCAATTGAAATACTTTCTGATGTTTCCCAAAACAATAAATTCAAGAATTATATAACCAACGATTATGGTTTAATAATCAACAATTTATATTTTATGACTTTTTATTATAATAATAAATTATATCAAGACATTTGGGATATTGAAACGAGCAAGTTGTTATATAGAAATATTGCTTCTTCGGTTAATGACAAATATGGCGCTCCTATACATTTAAATGATGAAATAATAAATGTATGGCCTATATTTGTAGACAGTCAATCAGTTTATTGCAAAATTGATGAACGAGATCAACTATTGTTAAAAACGAACATAGAAGAGAATGACATACTGCTGAAAATTAAAGTTGAAAAATAAACATATTTACTTATCTTATTCAGCGTAAGCAGATTGAATCCGTAAATTTTCTTATAAACCTTTTAATTATAGATACATATTTCTAACAACAACGCTTATATTTCGAATGAGACATTTCTATTATATTTTACTGATTTTCTTAGTGGTTTCAAGTTTATTGATTTGTAGTTACTTTCTCTGTGACCTATAGAACAAACAGCGACAATATATGTTGCTCATTATCTGTCAATTTAATGAAATGAGTTATAAGCAACAAACATTACAAGCTACGGGCTTGAG
>ENA-UOOE01001204-UOOE01001204.1-fermentation-metagenome-genome-assembly--contig:-NODE-1204-length-22481-cov-170.345046_pt1 | contig 22481 bp, 17 predicted proteins | sample MGYA00245776_ERZ724021 | MGnify/ENA primary metagenome ERZ724021 (study PRJEB28704, sample SAMN03018321) | fermentation metagenome | biome: anthropogenic terrestrial biome; feature: soil... | reverse complement strand
TTACTTCATTACATCTTTTATTACTCTCATTGTGTTTTTATACAATATTTTTTCAATATCATCTTCTGAAAAACCTGATTTTTGAAGTGCAAAAATGAGCTTATCCATCTCTCCTGCATCCTTTATTTCAAGTTCCGGTGAAATACCGTCAAAATCAGTGCCAAGAGCTATTACATCTATTCCCCCAACATTTTTTATATGTTTAATATGCTTTACCATATGCTCTACTCTACTCATACCATCATTCCCGAGGAAGTTCTTTTCAAAGTTAATTCCCATAACACCGCCTTTTTCAGAAAGAATTTTTATCATATCATCTGTAAGATTCCTTGAATGATCAGTAACAGCCCTTGCATTTGAGTGGGATGCCACAAAAGACTTTTTAGACAGCTTTGCCACATCATAAAATCCACCATCAGATAAATGTGATGTGTCTATTATCATTCCAAGCCTGTTCATTTCAAAAACTACTTCTTTTCCAAAATCAGTTAGCCCCTTATTCATAAATTCTTCTTTACAGTTTGGATATCCTATTTCATTTGGAAAATTCCAGGTAAGCGTCATAAGCCTTACACCAAGCCTATAGAAATTTCTTAAGTTTTCAACCTTCCCTTTAATAGCAGCACCCTCTTCAATAGTCAAAAATGCTGAAATTTTCTCTTCTGATTGATTTTCAACCATGTCATCATAGTTTTTTGCAATTTGTATATCATTTCTATTTTTATCAAGCTCGACATAGCATCTATCAATCATATGAAGACAGGTTTCCAGCGGATCCTTGCCATTTTTTAAGTATATAAACATTGCAAAAAATTGAGCAGCATAATTTCCTTTTTTAAGTTTTTCAATGTCCACACAAAAATCATTTTTCCTAAGACAAGTTCCTTTACATTCGCATAATTTTGAAATTGTATCACAGTGCATATCAATAATTTTCATAAGCTCACACCCCCTATTAAAATATACTTTATTTTAATAGTAATTGTAAATCAGGGGGGGCGGAACGGTCAAGACCGGTCACTACCTGTGCCATGGTATCTCCTTTTGGGCCTTTTATATGGGCAAAATGGTCAAGACCGCTCCTACCTTGTGCCCCAGTATATTTATTTTCCATCCATAATCGAATCTAGCATCATAGGATTTTAAACAAATAATAAGTGCCGTATTCATCTTTATTGATGAGTGCGGCACTAAATTTAGAGATTACACTTCTACTTTATTCTTTTTTCTCATGCTTATTATTTTTGTAATGTTATCCTTCCTGTCAACTACGCTTCTGCATTATTCTTTTTTCCTGATTTAGTGTTTTTATTTTCTTTTACTGTATATTTGTACATCCAGTATGCCAATGCCATTCCAATTACTAAAGCTGTCCATGGATTTTGTGTTACTGGAGTTAACCAAGCAACATTCTTACCAAAAGCAACCTTATCACTAATCCCTACAGCAGCAAATATTGCAATTAATATTCCAACAAGAGCATCACCTGCAACAAGTCCTGATGATAAAAGTACTCCTCTTTGACTACGAGCTTTGAGTTCAGTTTCATTATTTTTATACTTTCTATCAGTAAATGCTCTTACAACTCCTCCTACTAATGTAGCTGCATAAAGATGAATTGGAAGGTAAATTCCAAGTGCAAATGGAAGTACAGGAATATTTACAAGTTCACACATAATTCCTATTACAGCACCTACAATAATTAAAATCCACGGCATTTTTCCATTCATGATTCCTTTTACAATCATTGACATAAGCGATGCCTGAGGTGCAAGAACTTCTTTTGAGCCTAATGTATATACCTTATCAAGAAGAAGAATTACATATCCAAGAGGAACTGCAGCTACTGCAAATCCAATAATCATTGAAAGCTCAACATGTTTCGGATTTCCTCCAACTATGAAAGTTGTTTTCATCCCCTGCGCTGCTCCTCCTGCAATTCCTGTAGCAATACATACAACTCCACCAATGATAATTGATACTATCATGCCTTCATTTCCAATTCTTCCTGTAGCTTTCAATATTGCAGTTACAAATAAAAGTGTAGCAATAGTCATTCCTGAAATTGGGTTGTTTGATGTACCAATTATCCCAACAATTCTTGCAGATACAACTGCAAATAAAAACGAGAATAAAATTGCAAGAAGTGAACCTAAAGCTCCAACTCTTACACCTGCCATAGGAACAAGCCATACCAAGAAGAAAACTAAAATTACTCCAAAGATAATCCAATTTAGTGGAATATCTTCATCGGTATTTCTTACGCCGCTGCCTTTTCCGCTGTTCCCACCTTTTGTATTCACGTTACCTGCTGCAGATTTAATTGATTTTACGATAGCCGGCATAGATTTAATTATGCTTATAATACCTCCTGCGGCAACCGTACCTGCACCAATATATTTTATATAGCTTCCCCATATATCCCAAGCACCCATTTCTGCAATTGGTTTAGTAGATGGGAAAATGGCCCCCGGAATATTTGATCCAAAATATTTTATAAGAGGAATTAATCCAAACCATGCAAATAAAGAACCAGCAAACATAACAAGGTCAACTTTAAGTCCAATTATATAGCCTACTCCAAATAAGGATGCCATTACATCCAGACCAAATATTGTACCTTGTACAGGTTTTATTATCCATTCTGTTTCTTCACGCCATAATCCAAAACCACCAGATAAGAATTTATAAACAGCACCAACTCCTAAACCCTTTGTCATAGTACGTAATCCTTCTCCACCTGCACTTGCATTAACAAGGATTTCAGATGTAGCCATGCCTTCAGGATATAAAAGCTTGCCATGCTCTTCTATGGTTAAATAACGTCTAAGTGGAATTACAAATAAAAGACCTATAACACCACCTAATAAGGAAACTAAAAATATAGTTCCAACTGTTAAATGTCCCCCAAGCAGTATAACTGCCGGAATAACAAATATAAGTCCACCTGCAAGGGATTCACCCATTGAGGCCATTACTTGAATAACATTTACCTCAAGTATGTTGTTTCTCTTAAAAATACCTTTTAAAATGCCTGTCCCTAAAATAGCTGTAGGTATTCCTGCTGCAATAGTCATTCCAACTTTTAATCCAAGGTATGTGTTTGCAGCACCAAAAACAACTGCAAAAATACAGCCCCAAACAATTGACATAACAGTTACTTCAGGCATTGCTTTGTTTACAGGTACATATGGGACATAATCTTCACCTTTTATTCCACCATATGCGGTACTTGAAAGCCCCTTTTTCTCTTCCATGTGTTACTCCCCTTTTCTTAATATAATAATTTAAATGATGTAAATATATATATATGTTTTATATCCCCCCCTTATAGATTGTTAATACAGCAAATAAATTAATATTGCCATTAATAAAGTTGGTACACTTTTACCAACTTTATAATTGGTCATCATGATAGAATATCGGAATATTAGGGAATAATGTAAATGTGTGAAAATAGTTTAAAACTATCAGCAGAAATTGCCATAAAAATACTATGTGGAATTTATAAAAGTATTTTGATAACTTTAGATATAAATAACAACCAAAATTACAAACTATCATTTATTAATGTGCAGCGCTAATTTGCTAAATTATACTTTATTATCTATTTTTTCCCTATAATATGATTATACTTCTCATTATTTTTAATGCAAACCGCTTAATATAAGTTTATAAAAAATTAATATTAAATTAATATTAATTTTTTATAAACTTGATGGAAGGTGTAAAGCCTGTAGATTTTAATTTAAAAAGCTCAGGCGAGGAAGAGGTATTCCTGTTCCGCCTGAGCCTTTTAATCACTTAATACTTTATTTTGCTAATTCATAAATAGCATGTGAATATATCTTTGCATTTTCAATAATATCATTAACTTCCATATATTCATTTACCTGATGATCAAGGTCAGGTTTTCCAGGGAATATTGGTCCAAAGGCTACTATGTTAGGCATTTCCTTTGCATATGTTCCTCCACCAATTGCAAGAAGTTCTGCTTCTTTTCCTGTTTGCTCAGTATAAACTTTTTGAAGAGTTTTTATAAGAGGATGATCTACAGGAAAATAAAGTGGATTTTGATTTTCTACATTTTCAACCTTTATTCCTGAACCCTTTAATGTGTCTTTAAATGGATTCATCATATCATCAAATGTAAATGTAACAGGATATCTTAAGTTAAGTATCATTCTTATTTGATTTTTATCCATAGTTATAACTCCGACATTGAATGAAAGTTTTCCTGATTCCTTATCTTTAAGATTTACATTAAAGGATTTTCCATCAGTTTCAAATCCAATATGCTTATTAACAAAATCAATATAATCTCTTAAGTCCCCTTCTCCAATAGGAAGCTCTCCTAAAAGAGCCATCATCTGCATAACTGCATTTTTTCCAAGTTCAGGCGTGCTTCCATGAGCTCCAACACCATAGGATTTAATTGAAATTGTGTTGCCATTTGTCACAACTTTGATTTCAAACCCTGTTTTCTTTGCATAATCTTCAATAAATTTAGTAGTTTTTTGTATGTCCTTTGCTTCAATTAAAGCTTCACAATAATCTGGAACCATGTTAGATCTTAATCCGCCTTTTATGGATTTGACAGTTACATCTCCATAGCCTTGTTTTTTCAAATCTTTAACTATATCAAATGAAACTATTCCTTTTTCAGCAAAAATTATTGGATATTGAGCATCAGGAGTGAACCCAGCAACAGGTGCTTTCTCCTTTTTCATATAGTACTCAACTTCGTGGCTTCCTGTTTCTTCATTAGTCCCAAATATTATCCTTACCCTCTTGCTTAAAGGAAGATTTAAGTCTTTAATTGCTTTGAGTCCATAAAGCGCTGCCATTGTAGCACCTTTATCATCTAATGTTCCTCTGCCATACATCTTTCCATCATGAATCTCTGCCGCATAAGGTGGATATTTCCATCCATCTCCTTCTGGAACTACATCAAGGTGTCCAAGAACTGCAACATAATCCTCACCTTTACCATATTCTGCATAACCAATTTGTCCATCCATGTTCACTGTTTTAAATCCAAGGCCTCTTGATATTTCAAGGGCACATTCAAGTGCATTATAAGGTCCTTCACCATAAGGCATTCCTGCCTTTGGTTCTCCCTGAACACTTTTAACGTGCACGATCTTTTGAGTTGAGCTAATAAGATCATCTTTCAGCTCATCAACTCTTTCATTTAGTTTCAATGTAAACACCCCCAACTGGCTAAATGCCATTTTTAATTATTTTTTTGATTGCTTTCAAAGCAAATATAGCCACACTTTCTCATAGTACGCAGGTATGCTATTAGTCTATCATATATAGGTTCACATTTATCACCAAATTTTTTCTTAAGCTTTTGCCCGATATCATAAACTGTTCTTCTACCATCCATTGACAGCCAAATATAGCTTCCTACCTCGTCAAGCTCTACATCTGTAACTCTTGGCTTTTTTACTAACCATGATGCAAACTTTTCTATTGGCTTATCATGGTGAAAAATCAAATACACTTTACCATCACGGACTTCAAAGTCCTTACACTTTTTTTCTGGAATATATGTCAAAAAATTATCTTGTTTAGCTGCTTTTTTTGCTTTCGCAAAATTACCTTTCTTTGCTGATTTTTTTGCTTTCATAAAATCAAACCACCTGCAATGTTTTAAAATTATTATAATCTTCACTTTATTTAAATTATACTTCATTATACAATTAATATCAAATATTTATATTAACTGTAATTAGCAATTTAGATTTAATAGACCGCTATAAGAAAAATATGTCCCATTCACTTGACCGTTTGCAAGGATGTTCATCCTATAATATATTTTCAGCAAATAATAAGTGCCGTATTCATCTTTATTGATGAATACGGCACTGAATTTAAATGCTATGCTTCTACTTTATTCTTTTTTATTCTTGATGCGATATTTTTATTTTCTTTTACTGTATATTTGTACATCCAGTATGCCAATGCCATTCCAATTACTAAAGCTGTCCATGGATTTTGTGTTACTGGAGTTAACCAAGCAACATTCTTACCAAAAGCAACCTTATCACTAATCCCTGCAGCAGCAAATATTGCAATTAATATTCCAATAAGAGCATCGCCTGCAACAAGTCCTGATGATAAAAGTATTCCTCTTTCATCACGAGCCTTGAGCTCATATTCATCACTTTTATATTTTTTCTCAACAAATGATCTTATAACTCCTCCTACTAATGTAGCTGCATTAAGATGAATTGGAAGGTAAATTCCAAGTGCAAATGGAAGTACAGGAATCTTTACAAGCTCACACATAATTCCTATTACAACGCCTATTGTAATTAGAATCCACGGCATTTGCCCATTCATAATCCCTTCTACAATCATTGACATAAGTGTTGCCTGAGGTGCAAGAACTTCTTTTGAACCTAATGTATATGCCTTATTAAGAAGAAGAATTACAAGTCCAAGAGGAACTGCAGCTATCGCAAATCCAAGAATCATTGAAAGCTCAACATGCCTTGGATTTCCTCCAACTATAAAAGTTGTTTTCATCCCCTGCGCTGCTCCTCCTGCAATTGCTGTAGCAATACATACAATTCCACCAATGACAAGTGCTGCTATCATGCCCTCATTCCCAACTCTTCCCGTAGCTTTCAATATTGCAGTTACAAATAAAAGTGTAGCAATAGTCATTCCTGAAATTGGGTTGTTTGATGTACCAATTATCCCAACAACCCTTGCAGATACAACTGCAAATAAAAATGAGAATAAAATTGCAAGAAGTGAACCTAAAGCTCCAGCTTTTACATCTGCCATAGGAACAAGCCATACTAAGAAGAAAACTAAAACTATCCCAGAGATAATCCATTTTAATGGAATATCTTCATTGGTATCTCTTATGCCGCTATTTTTGCTGCGCTTTTCATTTTTTACATTCATGTTGCCTGTTGCAGATTTAAATGATCCTACGATAGCCGGCATAGATTTAATTATGCCTATAATGCCCCCTGCAGCAACCGTACCTGCACCAATATATTTTATATAATTACTCCATATTCCCCAAGCATCCATTTCTGCAATTGGTGTAGTAGATGGGAAAATGGCTCCTGGAATATTTGATCCAAAATATTTTATAATAGGAATTAGTCCAAACCATGCAAATAAGGAACCAGCAAACATAACAAGATCAAGTTTAATTCCAATTATATAACCTACTCCAAATAAGGATGCCATTACATCCAGACCAAATATTGTACCCCCTACAGGTTTTATTGTCCATTCTGTTTCTTCACGCCATAATCCAAAACCACCAGATAAGAATTTATAAACAGCACCAACTCCCAAACCCGTTGTCATAGTGCGAAATCCTTCTCCACCCTCACTTGCATTAACAAGTATTTCAGATGTAGCCATGCCTTCAGGGTATAAAAGCCTGCCATGCTCTTCTATGGTTAAGTAGCGTCTAAGTGGGACTACAAAGAAAAGACCTATAACACCGCCTAATAAGGAAACTAAAAATATAGTTCCAACTGTTAAATTTCCTCCAAGTAGTATAATTGCCGGAATAACAAATATGAGCCCGCCTGCAAGGGATTCACCCATTGAGGCCATTATTTGAATAACATTCACTTCAAGTATATTGTTTCTCTTAAAAATACCTTTTAAAATGCCTGTCCCTAAAATAGCTGTAGGTATTCCTGCTGCAATAGTCATTCCAACTTTTAATCCAAGGTATGTGTTTGCAGCACCAAAAACAACTGCAAAAATACAGCCCCAAACAATTGACATAACAGTTACTTCAGGCATCGCTTTGTTTACAGGTACATATGGAATATAATCCTCACCTTTTATTCCACCGTATGCAGTACTTGAAAGTCCCTTTTTCTCTTCCATGCGTTGTATTCCCCCTTTTTAATATAATAATTTAAATGGTGTAAAAATATATATGTGTTTTATATCCCCCCCTTATAAATTGTTAATACAGCAAATAGCGAACCAGTAAAATACCTGTATTCCGTAAAGTCAAGCTGGCACACTGGCCGGACACAGTAGGTTAGGGACTTGCCCTACTGTAAGCCTGTGAAGATACCCATGTGTTATCTTTGAAGCAAAGCCCCCTTCTAAAGTGGTGGGTAGTTCACGAAAACAACACCTAAGAGCATAAGAACAACTTGATCTTAAACTTATAGAATATTAGTGAATGATGTAAATGTTTGAGAACAGCTTAAAATTATATAGCAGAAATTGCCATAAAGATGCTGTGTGAGATTTGTAGAAATATTCCGATAATTGTAGATACAAATAACAATGAAAATTACAAACTATCACCTATAATATGTAGCCATTGTTAAATCATGTTTTATTATGTTATTTTCTCCCTATAGAATAATTATACTTCTCATTATTTTTAATGTAAACACCCTAATACTAATTTATGAAAAATTAATCATAAATTGGTTCTCCTAAGGCTCCCAAATAAGTTAAGAAAAATATATGATGAACAGCGGTGAACATTTAGATAGTCTTGACCATTCCTCAGGGAGATGCACGGAATCGTGAGGGCAAAACGGTCAAGACCGTTCTCTATAGCTGGCATTTTAATCCTTAGAACGTCTTTGTTTCTTATCGCAGCGGTGTATTAAATCTAAATTATGAATTGCAGATTATATTTATATACTAAAAAAATCGCTATGAAAATTTTCATAGCGATTTTTACAAATCAATTTGAATACATTACTTTGCTGATTCTTCCATTATCTTTATTCCTGAACTTGTTCCAATTCGATTTGCTCCTGCTTCAATCATTTCCATTGCTGTCTTGTAATCTCTGACTGCACCTGAAGCTTTAACTCCTGCTTTATCTCCTACAACTTTTCTCATAAGTCTGACATCTTCTGCTTTTGCTCCACCTGTACTAAATCCTGTTGAAGTTTTAACAAAATCTGCTCCTGCTTCTATAGATAGTTTACATGCTTTTTCTTTTTCTTCATCTGTTAATAAACAACATTCAATAATTACCTTTACAAGCGCCTTTCCTTTTGCAGCCTCAACTACTGCTTTAATATCCTCTTCTACAACATCATATTTTTTATCTTTAAGTGCACCTACATTTATAACCATATCAACTTCTTGTGCACCGTTTTCTATGGCATTTTTAGCTTCAAAAGCTTTAACTTCTTTTGTATTTGCTCCTAATGGGAAGCCTATAACAACACAAGTTTTAACATCGCTCCCTTTAAGCTGACTCCTTACAAGACTTGCATAATAGGGATTTACACACACTGAAGCAAAATTATATTTTTTAGCTTCATCGCAAAGTTTAATTATCTGTCCTTCTTTAGCTTCTGGCTTTAAAAGGGTATGGTCAATATATTTTTCTATATTCATTTTAAGCACCTCTTTTAAAAAAATATTTTTTATTTAATAGCAGCATCCGTAATATCTAATGGATGCTGCACCCATGGATTGGTTCTTATAGGACCCAGATAAGGCATTCTACTCCATCTGAGCCTAAAAATCACTTAATAGGGAACATAAATATGTTCCCTATTATTCTAACACTGATTTACCTAAATCATTCCTTAGTTTTAACTGTATCAACGTTATCTTTCGTAACTAATGTTGAATCAAGTATAACCTTTTCATCTACCTTTTCACCGTTTATTACTTTAAGTCCAGTTAATACTGCATTTTTTCCAAGGAAGAATGGCGGCTCTGCAATTGTAGCTTCCTGCTTTCCTGATTTGATTGCTGCTATCGCTGGATCTATAGCGTCATTTCCAATTAAAGTAATCTTATCAAGTTTTCCTGCTGCTTCAATTGCTTCAAGTGCTCCTAATGCCATTTCATCATTTGCTGCATAAACTCCATCAATTTCTGGATTTGCCTGAAGGATATTTTCCATAACCTTCATTGCCTCAGCTCTATCAAAGTTAGCGCTTTGCTTAGCAATAACCTCTATATCTGGGTATTTTGAAATAGCTTCATTAAACCCTTTGCTTCTATCCTGTGCAACGTTTGTTCCCATAATTCCCATAATTTCAACTACTTTGCCCTTTCCATTTAATGCTTTTCCTAAGAAGTCTCCGGCAATCTTTCCTGCATGAATAGCATCAAATCCAATATGTGATACTACCTTCCCCCCATTTGCGGCTCTATCAATTGTAATTACAGGTATCTTCTTTTCATTTGCTGTTTCAATTGCTGATATAATAGCATCACTGTCACATGGATCTATTATTAATAAATCCGGTTTTTTCTGAATTAAGTTTTCAATATCTGTAAGCTGCTTGCTTGACTGATTTTGAGCATCAGTTACAATAAGGTCAACATTGTTTTCCTGCGCTCCTTTTTCTGCTCCTTTTTTAACATCTACAAAGAATGGGTTATTTAAGGTGTTCATAGAAAGACCAATAACAATTTTCTTACCTGTATCTTTTTTAGTATCATCTGTTTTTGTTTCTGTCTTACCTGATGATGAACATCCTGCTGCTGTTGAAACCATAATAGTAACTAAAATCATTGAAAAAACTTTAGCCAACTTTTTCATAAATTTACCTCCAATATATTTAATAAAATTTGTTAAAAGGAACATTATTAAACCCTCAGGAAGTACCTAAGGCTTTTTCACAGTCTAATTAAATATCATTTAAACCAAGAAAGTAAAAACAAACTATTCTGTTTTAGCTGAAAATTTCTTAAATTTGCTATCAGCTAATACCGCAAGAAGAATAACTATTCCTTTTACAATATTTGTAGCAAAGGGATTTACATCCGTAAGTGTTAATATGTTGTCTACAACACCTAGAATTAATGCTCCTACCACTGTTGGAAGTATAGATCCTTCTCCACCTGAAAAGCTTGTACCTCCAAGAATTACTGCTGCTATAGCATCAAGTTCATATCCTGTTCCAGCTGTTGGCTGTGCAGATCCAAGTCTTGATGTAAGAATTATTCCTGTAAGTCCTGCAAGAAGTCCGCTTATAGTATAAACAAGTGTTTCTACCTTTTTAATATTTATACCTGAAAGTCTTGATGCTTCTCTGTTTCCACCAATGCTGTAAACGCCCCTTCCAAACTTGGTATATTTTAAAATTACATATCCAATTGCATAAACTATTATAAGAATTATGATTGGGAAAGGTATCCCCAGTAAGTATCCTTTTCCTATAAACTTATATGCAGAAGATTTAACTGCTATAGGTGACCCATTTGTAAATACAAGAACGCATCCTCTGGCAATTGCCATTGTTGCAAGAGTTACTATAAAAGGCGGCATTCCTCCGCGGGATATAAAGAGTCCATTTGCAAGTCCAAATAATAAACCAATAAATAGTCCAACAATTATTGCAATAAATACTGAGTTAGTCTTAATAAGCATTGAAGCTGAAATGGCTCCAGCTATAGCTGTAATTGAACCTACAGAAAGATCAGTTCCACCTGTTATTATTACAAAAGTCATTCCTGCTGCAAGTATAGCAATTATTGATACCTGTCTTACAACATTCAACAAATTATCTACTGTTAAAAAAGCACTTGATAAAAATGTCGCAGTTATTAAAATTAATACTAAAACTGTAAGAGTTCTATATTTAGTAATTAATTTTGTCCCTAAATTTTTCATTCTTTAACTCCTCCCGCTGCATAAGCTAAAACGGTTTCCTGATTAGCTTCATTTTTATTTAATTCCTTAACAATTTTCCCTTCCCTCATTACAATAACCCTGTCGCTCATGCCTATTAGTTCAGGCAGGTCAGAGGATACAAGAATAATGCTCATCCCCTTATTAGTTAATTCATCCATTATCTGATAAATTTCAGCCTTAGCTCCTACGTCTACTCCTCTTGTTGGTTCGTCAAGTATAAGAATTTTAGGACTAGTTTCAAGCATCTTTCCAAATACAACTTTTTGCTGATTCCCTCCACTTAGATTTTCCACACGTTGTTCTGAAGATGAAACCTTTATTTTTAGCTGCTGTATTTCTTTATTTGCAACTTCCTTATCTTTTTTATAATTTATAAAATTATTGTCTAAAATATTGTCAAGTGAAGCAATGGAAATGTTTTCTCTTACACATCTTATAAGTATTAACCCAAGATTTTTTCTATCATCCGGAACCAGTGATATACCATTTTTAATACCATCTAAAGGTTTTTTTATATTAACCTTTTTACCTTCAATATAAACTTCACCTTCAAAACCTTCATAACATCCATAAAGAGCCTTTGATAGATGAATACTTCCTGCGCCCATAAGTCCTGCTATTCCAAGTATTTCTCCCTTATGAAGATTAAAGTTTACATCACTAAAATGCTTCTTAAGAGATGCATTTTTAACTTCAAGAACTACTTCATCTTTTTTATAATCCCTAATTGGGTAAAGGTCTACAATATTTTTACCAACCATTAATTTAACAAGTTCACTAGGGTTTGTTTCAGCAGTTTTCATAGTTTTTATAAATTTTCCGTCTCTAAAAACTGTTAATCTGTCAGCTATTTCAAATATTTCTGACATTCTATGAGAAATATATATTATGCTTATTCCATCCTTTTTCAAACTCTTTATAATATCAAATAAACATTCAATTTCTTCATCAGAAAGTGCTGCTGTAGGTTCATCCATTATTATTATCTTAGAGTTTAAAGAAAGACATTTTGCAATCTCAACCATTTGAGCCTCAGCTATAGAAATATCCCTAACTTTAAGCTCAGGGTTTATATTGAGCCCAACCCTTTTTAATAGTTTTTTCGAATCTTCATTGAGTTTTTTCCAATCAATAAAGCCAAATTTATTCCGTGGCTGCCTGTCTAAAAATAAATTTTCTGCAACAGTAAGATATGGTATCAAGTTAAACTCTTGATATATCATTGATATACCCATATCCTGTGCTTCTTTTGTAGAAGAAAAGTTTACTTCTTTTCCTTCAAAATATATTTTGCCAGAAGTTATTGAATAGGCCCCTGCAATTATTTTCATAAGTGTAGATTTTCCTGCCCCATTTTCACCGCAAAGGGCATGGACTTCACCTTTTCTCACTTCAAGTTTAACCCCGTCTAATGCTTTAACCCCTGGAAATGTCTTAACAACATCTTCAAGTTTTAATATAATATCTTCAGGCATTAATGACACCGCCTTTCAAATTGAAGAATTTAATAAGCACAGCCTGCTACAAGTATAACGCTTGGGTATGGAGTAAACTCTCCTGTTCTTATTATTGCCCTTGCTGATTTTGTAGTTTCCTTAAGCTCAACATGTGGTACATATTCAATTTCAATTCCTTTTGGAAGAGTTTCAAGAATTTTCTCATGCATCTTGGGACTTACTACCTTTAATTCCTCTGCAAGGATTGCTTTTTCAACTACAATATATTTAAGTATCTCTTCAAGAACTTCAATGTATCCTGGTTCATTTGCTTTCCACGCAAGGTCTATTCTTTCAACGCCCTTTGGTATTGGAAGACCAGCATCACTAACAACTATCATATCTTTGTGTCCTGTACTTGCTAATACATTTGCTATTTGTGGATTTAAAATTCCTGTCTTTAACATTAGTTCTTCCCCCCAAATTATTTATTATTTGATATGAATTTTTCTATTTCGTTTCTATATGCCATTGCAGGTGCTGTTCCTATTCTCGTAACAGATATTGCTGCTGCTGCATTTGCAAAGTGTGCTGCCTCAAATATATCTTTCCCTTCTGATAAAGCTGTAGCAAAAGCTCCATTATAAGCATCTCCTGCCCCTGTTGTATCTACCACATTTACCTTATAGCTTTGAATAAATTCTTCCTTTTGCGAAGTAACAACTAGTACACCTTTTGATCCAAGAGTTATTAATACATTTTTAACCCCTTTTTTCATAAGAACATTAGCTGCTTTTTTAGCATCTTCTATAGTTTCAACATTTACTCCTGAAAGAATTGATGCTTCTACCTCATTTGGAGTTAATACATCAATTTTTTTATAAAGCTCATCTGAAATCTCTTGAACTGGTGCTGGATTTAAAACTACAGTAACTCCATTTTTATAAGCTATATCAACTGCTTTTTCTACTGCATCCACATTTGTTTCAAGCTGGGTTAAAAATACTTTAGAATTTTCAATAGATTCTTTTGCCATTTTTATATCTTTGTCTGTAATGTTTGAACAAGCTCCAGGTACAACTACTATTTCATTTTCGCTGGTTTTTTCATCAACCATAATGAGAGCTGCTCCTGTTGAATACTTTTCATCTTGAAAAACAAATTTCGTATCCATGCCTTCATTTTTGAAACTCTTTAATGCAATTTCAGCAAAGTCATCTTTTCCTAACTTTGTTATCATAGTTACATCAGCGCCTGCTCTTTGAGCTGCCACTCCTTGGTTAGAACCCTTTCCTCCAGGTCCAAGCTTAAAGGTGCTTCCTTTAACCGTTTCACCTTTTACAGGTAAATGAGGAGTCCTACTCATTAAATCTACTACAAAGCTTCCCATAACTGTTATTTTTGCTTTTTCCATATTTAAACCTCCTAACTGTGTAACCGCTTACATATTTAACTAAATAATTCCTTAATAAATAATCTCTATCCCATACAGTAGCCTTGGCTTAAAATGAATGAAGATGTTATAGATGACAGTCATCAAATAAAATTTTATTTTTTAATTAATTTCTCAGAACCCTTTAATAATAGTGTTGGCGGTAAAATTACTCTTTCTGTTCTCTGCTTTTCCTCACCATTAAGCTTCTTAATAAGAATTTCTGCAGCTGTTTTTCCCATTTCAGTTGTAGGTCTTGAAACTACACTTATATTAATTCCTAATACATCTATCATTTCAATTTCATCAAATCCAATAAGAGCCATATCATCTGGTATTCTTATATTCATCTCATTAAGAGCCTTTATGCAGCCTAAGTTCATCATATTATTGCATACTAATATTGCTGTAGGCCTGTCCTTCATACTAACTATTTTTTTAGTACATTCATATCCGCTTCCAATTTTAAAATCGCCATAGAAAATATAATTTTCATCTAATTTCATATTATTCATTGTAAGAGCTTTTTTATATCCCCTTAGTCTGTCCCTTCCAGGCTTTGATGTGGTTGGTCCTGCAATAATTGCAATTTTTTTGTGCCCTTCTTTAATAAGAGCCTCTGTTGCATCAAAAGTTCCTTTTATATTATCAATAAAAACTGCATCAAAGTTTGAATACTTAACATCTCTATCTACCAAAACTATTGGTATTCCTAAATCTTCGAGGGCTAAAAGATATTCGCTGTTAAATTCATTTGTATCTGATGTAGGAGTTATAATTATACCCTTTATTCTTTGCTCCTTGAGCATTTTTAACGATTTAATTTCCTTTTCCATATTCTCATTGGTATCACACAAAATTATATTTAAGTTTTGTGAATCAGCCACCATGCTTATGCCTTTTATGACTTCACCAAAAAACGGGTTATTGATATCAGGAACCACAACTCCTATTACATTTGTTTCACTTTTGGATAAACTTCTAGCTACAGCATTTGGTGTATAATTTAATTCTTCAATTACTTTTTCTATAGTTTGTCTGGTTTCTTCTTTCACATATCCAGAATTATTTAAAACTCTTGATACTGTAGCCTGAGAAACTCCAGCTTTTCTTGCTATATCCCTAATTGTTGTTGTCATTTAGGTTCCCCCTTGTATGCCCTTTCTATGTAACCGGTTTCTTATATTCCTAGTTTAAAGTAAAATTCACAGCTTGTCAATATAAATTTTAAAACTTTCTAAAAATTTAAAATAAATCATATTTTGGGATGAATCAATTGAAAAGCCTATGTTTATCATATAATGTTCCTGTGTTATTTCTAAAATATTTTTTTAGAAAACTATCAATAATTTATATCAAACCAAGTGTTTTTTAATACTTAGGCGAAGTTTGATTATAAAAATATTACAGATGACAGCCATCTAATAAAATTTCCGTAAACGGTAACACATATTTGAATGTTTCTTTAAAAGGGAATTATTGCAAAATAACATGATTATGAAAAGCACAAAAATAGTGGAGATAAGAAAAATATATGAAATGAACAAGTAGAAGCTCTTGGATGGGAAATGCCAGAGAAGCTTAATGTATTTCGTTTGTAGAGGATAGCGAGTTTAACGAAATCACTTGGTTTGTCTGGCATTTTTTACCCTGGAGTTCTTATCTTCCTATATCCTTTCTATAGTACATTCCATTAAAATCTATATTTTTTATATTCTTATATGCTTTTTCTCTTGCTTCGTCAAGGGTTTTTCCTTTTGCCCATACATTTAAAACTCTGCCACCTGAAGTTAAAAGCTTCCCATCTATAAGTTTTGCACCAGCAGCAAACAAATTATCCTTTATGCTTTCTGCTCCTTTAATTTCATATCCTGTTTCATATTTCATAGGATATCCCTTTGATGCAGCCACCAAAGAGCAGCAAAACTCATCAGACCATTTTACTTTATAATTTTTAAGCTCCTTATTAAGAGCTTTTTCAACAAGCTCCACAAAATCACTTTCCATAAGAGGGAGCACCGCCTGGGTTTCAGGATCTCCCATTCTTACATTGTATTCTAAAAGATAAACACCTTTTTTTGTAATCATAAGGCCAAAGAATATTATCCCCTTATAATCAAAGCCCTCATTTTTAATTCCATTTAAGGTTGGAGTAAGAATATCCCTTTGAAAATCACTGTATGCTTTTTCATTAAAATATGGATTGGGAGCCACTGCGCCCATTCCACCAGTATTTGGGCCCTTTCCTCCATCAAAAATCTGCTTATGATCCTTTGCTGATATAAAAGGAATTATGGTTTCTCCATCAGTTATGGATAAAACTGATGCTTCTACACCCTCTAAATATTCTTCTATTATTATTTTTTTCCCTGAGCCCTTAAATATATCCTTAACCATGAACTTTTCTAAAGTTTCCTCAGCCATTTCAACATTTTCGCATATTACTACGCCTTTACCTGCAGCCAATCCATCAGCTTTTATTACAATTGGGTATTCACAGCTTTTTACATAGTTTAAAGCTGAATTTACATCCTGAAAAACTTCAAACCCTGCTGTTTTAACTCCATATTTTTTCATAAAATTTTTAGCATATATTTTACTACCCTCAAGCATTGCAGCTTCTCTGTCCGGTCCTAATATTTTAAGCCCCTTTTCCTTAAACATATCTACAATTCCATCCACAAGATAAGCTTCAGGCCCTACAATAGTCATATCTATGTTTTTATCCACAGCAAAGCATAGTATCTTTTCTACATTATCTGTATTTACATTTTCACATTTGTTACAAAGGGCAGTTCCGCCATTTCCTGGAGCACAATATATTTTTTCAACCTTAGGATTTTTAGCAACCTTCCATGCTATTGCATGCTCTCTGCCGCCATTTCCAACAATCAAAACTTTCATCATAATATTCCTCCTTTATAAAAGTGGCTGTGGAGGCACATAACTTTTAATCATGTGAGGAAACAGCCACTTTTATTATTTTGTAGGCTAACGTAAAGCCTACCTCCTCTCGGAGTAATTTACCCTTACCCAATGTTATATAAGTTTAATACACTATCCCTACCCAACAGGATTGTTTAATATTAAACAATAGAGCCACAAGTTAGGATAAGCGCTCATGGGTATCATGGCTTATATAACGTAGTCAATAAAGACTTAGGGTAGTCAACATCAGGCTCTTTTACAAGCCTGTCACTTTAGTGATGGGTTATTGACACTCCTCCACCTATGATATTTAATTAATGTTTAAAATGCCTTATTCCTGTAAACACCATGGCTATTTTATGTTTATTGCAGGCTTCAATAGAATCCTTATCCCTAATTGATCCGCCTGGCTGAATTATTGCCCCAATCTTATATTTTGCAGCTTCTTCTACCACATCATCAAATGGGAAGAATGCATCTGATGCAAGAATTGATCCTTTTCCTGCCTCCTCAAGTGCTTCCTTTGATGGCGAAATTTTGTTTACCTGCACTGATCTTTCAAGAGCCTCTTTAGCTGCCCAAATCCTATTTACCTGACCTCCACCTATTCCCACAGTCTTTTTATCCTTTACAATAACAATAGCATTGGATTTTACATACTTTACAACCTTCATGCCAAATATCATGTCCTCAATTTGAGACTTATTAGGCTGCGCCTCTGTTACTACATTCATATTTTCTATAAGCTTGTTATCTGGGCTTTGAACTAAAATTCCACCGTCAACTTTTGCAAATTCTACAGCGCCAGAAGGTTTAACGCTGCATTTTATAATTCTTAAATTCTTCTTTCTTCTTAAAACAGAAAGTGCATCCTCATCAAAATCAGGAGCAATTACTATTTCAAGAAATATTTTTACAAGCTCCTTTGCAGTTTCCTTGTCAACTTTTCTATTAAATGCAACTATCCCGCCAAATATAGAAATGCTGTCACATTCATAAGCCTTTGTATATGCATCTAACACGTTAACCCCTTCTGCAACACCGCAGGGAGTATTATGCTTTAGCGCACAGCACACTGTAGTATCGAATTCATTTACAACTTTCCATGCAATATCCATATCCTTAATATTGTTGTAGGAAAGTTCCTTCCCATTTAAAACTTCAAAGTCTTTCATAGCACCTTTTCCGCAAGTTTTAACATAATATGCAGCACTTTGGTGCGGATTTTCACCATATCTTAAATTTTGAGCCTTTTTATATGTAAAGCTAAGATAGTCGTTATAAGAATCCTCTCCTAAAAGGAAGTTGCTTATAGCTCCATCATAGGCAGACATAAGGTTAAATACTTTTCCTGCCAGCTTTTTTCTAAATTCAAAAGAAACATCTCCTAAACTTTCGATTTCATCTATAACCCTGTCATAGTCATTTATATCAGTTAGTACAATCACATCTTTAAAATTTTTAGCTGCAGCCCTTATCATTGTAGGTCCGCCAATATCTATAAATTCCATTTTTTCATCAAAAGATAAGTCTTCATCTACTTTATCAAAGAAAGGATATAAATTTACAACAACCATATCTATTGGCTCTATTCCCTTTTTCTTGATTTCATCCATATGCTCCTTTTTACTTCTAACAGCTAAAATTCCTCCATGAATTGCTGGATGAAGAGTTTTTACCCTGCCATCAAGTATTTCTTCAAAGCCTGTAACCTCAGAAACCTCTTTAACCTCAATTCCATTTTCCTTTAAGTACTTATAAGTTCCGCCTGTAGATATTATTTCTACTCCCTTACTTTTTAAGAAATTTGCCATTTTAAGCACATTAGTTTTATCATAAACACTTATTAAAGCTCTTTTCAATTTTACTTTACCTCCTAAATTTTCTTTACTTATCATGATATGCAAACTTTTCTTCCGTGTATTTTTATCTTCCCTTCACTTATAAGCTTTATTGCTTCCGGAAGTGCCTTGTGTTCTTCAATCAAGATCCTCTTTTGAAGGGTTTCAGCTGTATCATCCTCATAAACGGGCACAACCTTTTGAAGAATTATAGGGCCTGCATCAGGATTTTTGTCCACGTAATGTACTGTGCAGCCTGAAAATTTAACTCCGTAGTCAATGACCTCTTTATGAACTTTTAATCCATACATCCCTTTTCCGCAAAAGGATGGAATAAGGGATGGATGAATATTTATTATCTTGTTTTCATAGTTTTTTACAAAATCCTCATCAAGTATGGATAAAAAACCCGCCAAAACCACTAAGTCTACATCGCCTAAAATCTTTTCTATTTCTCTTGATATGTTTTCCTTATATAATTTTCTATCTACTACATGAGTTTCTATTCCATGAGCCCTTGCCCTCTCAAGACCAAAAGCCCCTTCTCTATCGCTTATAACAGTCTTAATACTGCAGTTTAAGTATCCATTTTCAATGCTGTCTATTATGGATTGAAGGTCTGTTCCTCCCCCTGAAATGAGGACTCCTATACTAAACAAACTCCAGCACCCCCAGTTTTACTCCTCTCAATAAATCCAATTCTATAAGCTCTTTCATTTAATCCAATAAGCTCCTTTACTACAGCATCTGCATCCTTTTCATCTACACAAATCACGAAACCAATTCCCATATTAAAAGTATTAAACATTTTGGACTTATCTGCACCCTTATCTAAGAGATAGTTAAATATGCCCGGTACAGGAAAACTATCCTTGTTTATAACTGCTGTTAAATCCTCCTTAAACATCCTTGGTATGTTTTCATAAAAGCCTCCTCCTGTAATGTGAGCCATACCCTTTATATTGAACTTCTCTAAAATATTAAGCACTGGTTTAACATATATTTTTGTTGGAGTTAAAAGTATGTCCCCAACCTTTTTCCCATCAAGGGTTTCATCTAAATCCTGTACAAGTTTTCTAACAAGGGAATATCCATTGCTGTGAACTCCTGAAGATGCAATTCCAATTAAAGCATCCCCGGGCTTTATTTTACTTCCATCAACTATTTTTTCCTTAGAAACAACTCCCACAGAAAAGCCTGCAATATCATATTTCCCTTCATCATAAAATCCCGGCATTTCAGCAGTTTCTCCTCCAAGTAAAGCACAGCCTGCCTGAATACAGCCCTCTGATACTCCTTTAACTAAATCTGCTGCCACATTTGCATTTAATTTCCCACAGGCAAGATAATCGAGGAAAAAGAGGGGCTTTGCCCCATGGCAAAGTACATCATTTACACACATTGCCACACAATCTATTCCAACGGTATCATACTTTTTCATCCTAAATGCAATTTCAAGCTTTGTTCCTACACCATCTGTTCCTGAAACAAGAACAGGATTTTTTAAATCAGGCAGTTCAAACATCCCTGCAAAGCTTCCAATTCCATTTATTACTCCAGGTATCATGGTCTTTTTTGTATGTTCCTTCATAAGTTCAACAGCTCTATATCCTTCTTCAATGTTAACTCCAGAGGATTTATAATCTATCATGCTATTTCCCTCCCTCAAACATTTTTATTTTTTAACTTAGGCTGTGTTTTAAAACAATGTTCTCCCCTACTATAAAAATCAGCAACATCTTAAAGCAGAGCCTTAATATCACCGTTCCAGTTCTTCCTTTTCCATCAGTGCTGAAACAGGATAAATTCCGCTAAAGCATCCAAGGCAATAGTTCTGCTTGTTTCCAAAAGTTTTTAAAAGTCCATTTATGCTTAAATAAGAAAGAGAATCCGCTCCAATTGTCTCCCTTATTTCCTCTACACTTTTATGAGCTCCAATTAAATCGCTTCTATAAGGAGTATCTATTCCAAAATAGCAGGGAAATTTTACAGCAGGGGAGGCAATTCTAAAATGTACTTCTTTTGCCCCTGATTTTCTAAGAGCTTCTACTAATTTCCTGCTTGTAGTTCCCCTTACAATAGAATCATCGACAATTACTACCCTTTTTCCTTCAATATTTACTTTTAGAGGATTAAGTTTAACAGAAACTGCCCTTTCCCTCATTTCCTGAGATGGAGCAATAAAAGTTCTTCCTACATATTTATTTTTAATAAAACCTATGGCATAAGGTATTTTAGATGCTTTTGAAAATCCAATGGCAGCCGGTACTCCAGAGTCAGGAACTCCAATCACAACATCCGCATCCACTGGGGATTCCTCATAAAGCCTTTCACCAGCTAAAACCCTTGAAGAATATACATTTATTCCGTCTATAGTGCTGTCCGGTCTTGCAAAATATATATACTCAAATACACAGGTTTCACATTTTGTTTTTTCTGCAAAATTAACAGACTTTAAACCATTCTTATCAATTATTACTATTTCCCCTGGATTTACATCCCTTATAAATTCAGCTCCAATTGAACCAAGAGCACAGCTTTCCGAACATAAAATATAACTATTATCTAACTTTCCCAAGCATAAAGGTCTTATTCCATTAGGATCTCTTACTCCAATTAATTTGTCCTCAGTTAATATAACAATGGCATAGGAACCTTTTACCGCCTGCATAGAATCAACTACTGCTCTTTCTATTCCTTTTTTGGCTCCTCTTGCAATTAAATTTAAAATTACCTCGGAATCTATTGTGGTTTGAAATATAGATCCGCAGTCTTCTAAAAGCTCCCTTATTATATCTGCATTTACTAAATTACCATTATGGGCTATAGCAATAGGTCCAAGCTTAAACTTACCCAAAATTGGCTGAGCATTTTCAACCTTGCTTGAACCTGTTGTTGAATATCTTACATGGCCTATGGCTGAAAATCCATTTAGTCCTTTTAAAACTTCCTCGTTAAATACTTCTGAAACAAGGCCCATGTTCTTGTAACAGTTTAAGTTCTCCCCGTCTGAAGTTACTATCCCTGCGCTTTCCTGTCCCCTATGTTGAAGTGCATAAAGTCCGTAATAAGTTATAGCAGCAACATCAACGCCGCCCTGAGAAAATATGCCGAAAACCCCGCATTCTTCTTTGAACTTATCCATATCTTCAAAATCAAGATGTTTAAACACTCCCTGTTACCTCCTCCTCTACCTCCTCAAGTGCCAGGCACGT
>ENA-UOOE01001202-UOOE01001202.1-fermentation-metagenome-genome-assembly--contig:-NODE-1202-length-22524-cov-3.852330_pt1 | contig 22524 bp, 18 predicted proteins | sample MGYA00245776_ERZ724021 | MGnify/ENA primary metagenome ERZ724021 (study PRJEB28704, sample SAMN03018321) | fermentation metagenome | biome: anthropogenic terrestrial biome; feature: soil; material... | reverse complement strand
AATTGAATGGGGCTGTGGTACTAAGGAATTGTAGTATTATTCTTAATGCCACAGCCCCGGAATTTTATTTTGAAATTTTTCGTAATGTCAATGGAGAAAAATTAACCATAATTGTCAATTGTCAACTTTCAACTCTCAACTTTAAAGATGCTTCCCCTGTCTATCAGCTTTCCATCAGATAAGAATATAGGTTCTACATCATGCTTATGTAAAAAATTCATAACTTCTTTCCCGTAAGCGTAATATTTTAAATCACCATAAAAAGCAATCTTATTTTCTTCTATCATGCCACAACAGCCGCCAATAAAGCCATAATCTAAACCTGGCAGTATAATATCACCTGGTGGAAGCAGCAGCACATCTACATTTTCTTTTTCCATAACAGAAGCTATTATTTTATCACTGGTGATAAGGGCAGTATCTTTTATTATGGCTGTAGAGCACTTAGTATATCCTTGTTTAACATTTATAATTTTCTTATTGTGAATTTTATCTAATAAAACTGTATCTGTATATTTTATATAATGTATAAAAAAGTTTTTTAAATTAACTGCATTTAGAATTATATCATAGGGATATTTATAGATTAGTGAAGAAGAAGATAGTAGTACATTAATACCTAAAGATCTTAATGTATTAATAAAGTTTATATCCATATCCCTGTGGACTACAATATTTTTATCATCAATTATATGCATCAGCATATCTGGATGGCCACAAACAGCTTCATAAAGAGAAGAGTTAGGAGGACATTTTAATATTTTATATCCTAGTTTTAATAAATTTGTTTCTTCTTCATTGGTAATTCTATAATCTACAAAAATGTATTTCATATTATTAATTTTTACGCTCCTTCAATAGTTTAATTACATTTTATAGTATTATATTATGTTTATCAAATGACTGATATCTTCATAAGCATAGAATATTATTGTGCTGTCGATATTTGAATAAATTATTATGAATATACCTTTGAATAAAACGCATACTATTGTAGAAGGGAGTGAGGCCAATGGAATCATTTCAACTTGTATATGAGGAAGATTTGGAAGAAATAATTGAAGGTATAAAGGATTTAAAGAATTTCTTTAAAATGAAGAAAATAGAAGCTGGTATTTCAGAGAGCATAAATAAAAGTACTCACTTCATTAAAATATCCTTTCCAGATGAGAAATTAAGTAGAAAAAATTTAAATATGTTTAATATATATATAGCTAACATATTATATAAAGCATTAATAGAGGAGTTCTCACGCAAATATATTATAGAATTTATTACAGATACTTATTTTTTTCTAGATGGAGATGAAATTGATGAAGTAAAGAAAAGAAGTATAGAAATATTGAATAATGATAGCCATATTATTGAGGATTCAAACATATATTACATGAACAGAAAAAATGAAATAATAGAAAAGATAGTTGAATGTATAGAAGAAAATAAAGAAATAAATATAAAGGGCTTTTTAACTTTTAGAATGAAAGAGTTAAAAAATGAATTGCAAAATATAATAGATAAAATTGTGGAGGATTATTTAATAGAAAAAGAATATAATGAATTTATAAAATTACTTAAATATTTTGTGGATATACAAGATAGTAAAATAGATGAAGTGAATATCATTATAGATAAAGGCGGAAATTATATAATTCAAGATGGAAGCGGCGATGATTTAACGGATAGATTATTTAATGAGTTTTTAGGAAATAAATTTACTGGCACTGTAAATATGGAGGATATGCTTATTAGTGGTCTTATTACTTATTGCCCAAATAAAATAATTATACATTGTGCTAATAATTGTCATAACACGGAATTTATAAATACAATAAAAAATGTATTCTTACAGAGAGTAGAGTTCTGCGATAAATGTAAAATATGTAATAAGATTAAGGAAAAAAACCATAATTAATGCAAGTTATCTATATTTAATATTGACATTATAAAAACTAAAGAATATAATAATAAAAAAAGATGGAAAAAGGCTGTGAAAAGGAAGAGTAAGCAATAAACATATTAAAAGAGATGAAGATCCAAGGGCTGAAAGATTTTCTTAATAGAATTTGTTGAAAACCACCTTTGAGCTATGTGCTGAAATCTTAGTAAGCATAGTCGTTACCTGCGTTAAAGGGCTAAAGATGATGATAGCATTATTGGTATTTTATTTATGCTACTATCAATTTGGGTGGAACCACGGTATTTAAATCGTCCCAGTTTGGGAGGATTTTTTTTGTTTTTTTGTTTATTATTAGTTGATTATTAATTGAAAACTTTTTTATGGATAAGGAGGAATAGCAATGATTAAAGTAACATTAAAAGATGGTAAGATAATGGAATTTGAAAAGGGAACAAAAATTAGTGATATAGCTATGAAGATCAGTCCTGCTCTTTACAAAAAAGCATTAGGTGCTAAATTAAATGGTAAAGATGCAGAATTAATGACAGAAGTCAATGAAGATTGTTCTTTAGAAATATTGACTTTTGAAGATGAAGGTGGAAAATGGACACTTAGGCATACAGCTTCTCATATATTGGCTCAGGCTGTAAAAAGAGTATATCCAAATGTAAAGTTAGCCATAGGTCCTGCAATAGATACAGGATTTTACTATGATTTTGATGCAGATTTTACTTTTACACCTGAAATGTTAGAAACTTTAGAAAAAGAAGTAGGAAAAATAATTAAAGAAGATCTTAAGTTAGAAAGATTTGAATTACCAAGAGAAGAAGCCATTAAATTTATGAAAGAAAAAAATGAACCATATAAGGTAGAACTTATAGAAGATCTTCCAAAGGATGCTATAATATCCTTCTACAAGCAAGGAGATTTTGTAGATCTTTGTGCAGGTCCTCATGTACCATCTACAGGAAAAGTTAAGGCTATTAAATTATTATCTGTAGCTGGAGCATACTGGAGAGGCGACGAAAAAAATAAAATGCTTCAAAGAATATATGGTACAGCTTTTACTAAGAAAAGCGAATTAGATGCATATTTAAATATGTTAGAAGAAGCCAAAAAGAGAGATCATAGAAAGTTAGGAAAAGAACTTGATTTATTTAGTATCCATGAAGAAGGACCAGGATTTCCATTCTTCCATCCAAAGGGAATGGTAGTTAGAAATGAACTTGAAGGATTCTGGAGAGAAAAACACACAGAAGCAGGATATGATGAAATAAGAACTCCTATAATATTAAATGAAGCATTATGGCATCAATCAGGACATTGGGATCACTACAAAGAAAATATGTATTTTACAAAGATAGATGGAGAAGATTATGCAATAAAACCTATGAACTGTCCAGGTTCTATATTGGTATATAAGAGTTCATTACATTCATATAGAGAATTTCCATTAAGATTAGCTGAATTAGGGCTTGTTCATAGACATGAGCTTTCAGGAGCATTACATGGTCTTATGAGAGTTAGATGTTTTACTCAAGATGATGCTCATATATTTATGACAAAAGATCAAATAAAAGATGAGATATTAAATGTTATTAAATTAATAGATGATTTCTATAAGACATTTGGATTTGAATATTTTGTTGAACTTTCCACAAGACCAGAAGATTCTATGGGAAGTGATGAAGATTGGGAAGCAGCAACTAATGGATTAAAAGAAGCTTTAGATGCAGCTAAACTTCCTTATAAAATAAATGAGGGGGATGGAGCTTTCTATGGCCCTAAGATAGACTTCCACTTAAAGGATTGTATAGGAAGAACATGGCAATGTGGTACTATACAGCTTGATTTCCAGATGCCGGAAAGATTTGATTTAACATATGTAGGTCCAGACGGAGAAAAGCATAGACCTGTTATGGTACACAGAGTTGTATTTGGAAGTATAGAAAGATTTATAGGAATACTTATAGAACAATTTGCAGGGGCATTCCCAACATGGTTAGCACCTGTACAAGTAAGGGTTATGAATATAACAGATGCTCAAAAGGATTATGTAGCAGCAATAGCTAAGACATTAAAATCAAAGAAAATAAGAGTTGAGATAGATGATAGAAATGAAAAGATTGGATATAAGATAAGAGAAGCTCAACTCCAAAAAATTCCTTATATGATTATTGTAGGGGATAAAGAAATGAACGAAAATAAAATATCTCTTAGAACTAGAAAAGGTGGAGATCTAGGTGCAATGAGCTTAGATGAATTCATTTCAAAGATAACCGAAGAAATAGAAAATAGGGTTATTGAGTAAAAAATTAATTAAAAAATGTTGACAATATTATATTAACATAGTAAAATATAATCTGTTAAGAAGAAACCAGCCGTTTCTCACCTTACAGCAATGCTAGTAAGGCTGTGTATTTAAGTACACATAGTATGTTGTATATTAGGAACGGCTTTGCCGTTCTTTTTTTATGTAATATATTTTTAAATCCACCTAGGAGGTGAATATTATTAGTAAGGATTTCCTTGTAAATGAAGAGATTAGGGAAAAAGAGATAAGGGTTATAACAAGCGATGGTGAGCAATTAGGTATAATATCATCAACTGATGCCCTAAAAATTGCAGAAGAGAGAGAATTAGATTTAGTTATGATAGCTCCTACTGCGAAACCGCCTGTTTGTAAAATAATGAACTTTGGTAAATTCATATATGAACAATCCAAAAAGGACAAAGAGGCTAAGAAAAAACAGAAGATCACCAATTTAAAGGAAGTAAGATTAAGTCCAACAATAGAGGAACATGATATCGAAATAAAAGCTAATAATGCAAAAAAATTCTTATTAGCTGAAGATAAGGTAAAGGTTACAATAAGATTTAGAGGAAGAGAAGCTGATTATTCCTTTATTGGGAAGAAAATACTTGATTTATTTCTTATAAAAGTTGGAGATATATGTGTTATAGAAAAACCAGCAAGATTAGAAGGTAAAAATATGACAATGGTTTTAGCTCCTAAAAGAGCATAATCATTAGGAGGAGGAATACACTATGCCAAAAATGAAAACACATAGAGGTGCTGCTAAAAGGTTTAAAGTTACTGGAACTGGTAAATTAAAAAGAGCAAAGGCTTTTAAGAGCCACATATTAACAAAGAAAAGCACTAAAACTAAGAGAAATCTTAGAAAAACTGGATATGTAGCTGGATGTCAAGAAAAAACAATGAAGAACTTATTACCATACCTATAATTTAGGGCTTAAAGGAGGTTTATTAAATGGCAAGAGTTAAGGGAGCGATGAATGCTCGTAAATATCATAAAAAAGTGTTAAAGCTTGCAAAAGGCTATTATGGTGGAAAAAGCAGGTTATTTAAGACAGCAAATGAATCAGTTGTAAGAGCATTAAGAAATGCATATACTGGAAGAAAATTAAAGAAAAGAGATTTTAGAAAGTTATGGATAGCTAGAATTAATGCAGCTACAAGAATCAACGGACTTTCATATTCAAGATTTATGAATGGTATAAAACTTGCTGGAATAGATATAAATAGAAAAATGCTTTCAGAAATAGCTATAAATGATCCAAAAGCTTTTTATGAGTTGGTACAAATAGCAAAAGCGCAAATTAATGCTTAAAAAAATGCAGCGATAGAGCTGCATTTTTTAACTTATATCACCTTTTAATACACATTATTTTATATTACTAAGGTTTGTTGACAACATGTTTTTAAGTGATATAATTATCCATAATGTTCATAGCTTAATAATAATTTACGGGGTGCATATAATGAAAATAAAAATAGTAAAAGACTTTAAACTTACTCCTGTTCAAATTCTAGCAATTGGTTTTGCTATTGTAATAGTAACAGGAGCTATTCTTTTAAATCTTCCTGTAGCGTCCCAGACAGGAGAAAGAACTCCTTTTATAGATTGTTTTTTTGTTTCTACTTCAGCAACCTGTGTAACGGGTTTAATTACAGTAGATACTGGAACCCATTGGAGTTATTTTGGCAAGACAGTTATAATGTGCTTAATTGAAATAGGCGGACTAGGATTTATGTCTTTTGCCACATTAATAGCTTTAGTATTGGGAAAGAGGATTACTCTTAAAGAAAGGCTTGTAATGCAGGAAGCATTAAATTCTTTTTCTTTGCAGGGACTTGTAAAGATGGCTAAATATGTATTGATGTTTACTTTTTCAGTACAAATTGCAGGGGCAGCATTACTAGCCACCCAATTTATTCCCCAGTTTGGATTGGCTAAGGGATTATATTATAGTATATTTCATTCTGTATCTGCTTTCTGTAATGCAGGATTTGATCTTTTTGGAAACTTTCAGAGTTTAACAGCCTATGCAAATAATACAGTAGTAATATTGACCATCTCAGCTTTGATAATCATAGGTGGGCTTGGTTTTTATGTATGGCAGGAGATATACAATTTTAAGGGATTAAAAAAATTATCATTACATTCAAAATTAGCTCTTTCTGTTACGGCTATTTTAATAGTTGTAGGAGCAATTTTAATGTTCGTTTTTGAATATAATAATCCTGCTACTATAGAAAATATGTCTTTTAAAGGGAAAATATTATCTTCTATTTTTGCTTCAGTAAGCCCAAGAACTGCTGGATTTAATTCTGTTTCGACTTCAGATATGACTACTGCTGGAAGATTTTTAACTATAATATTAATGTTTATAGGAGGATCTTCTGGTTCTACTGCAGGAGGTATAAAAGTTACTACTGCAGGATTACTGTTTATGACAGTGTTATCCATTGTTAAAGGAAGAGAAGATACTGAAATATTTAAAAAGAGAATTCCTAAGGACACAATTTATAAATCTTTAGCTATAACTGTTATAGGACTAGGATTGGTAATCCTTGTCACTATGGTACTTTCTATAACAGAAAAAGGAGCTTCCTTGGAATATCTTTTATATGAAGCTACTTCAGCTTTTGGTACAGTCGGATTAACCTTAGGGCTAACCACTAAATTAACGGCTATTGGGAAATTAGTTATTGCCTTTACTATGTATGCAGGAAGAGTAGGCCCTTTAACATTAGCATTGGCATTATCAAGAAAGAAAACTTCAAATACAATAAAATATCCAGAGGATAAAGTATTAGTTGGTTAAGGAGTGTTTATCATGGCTAAAAAACAATTTGTAGTTATAGGTTTAGGTAGATTTGGAACGTCTGTTGCTAAAACTTTATATGCCTTAGGCAATGATGTTTTAGCAATAGATTCTAATGAAGATATGGTGCAAGATATTTCAGACAGTGTAACTCATTCAGTGCAAGCAGATGCCACTGATGAAAATAGTCTTAGATCTTTAGGAATACGAAATTTTGATGTAGCAGTTGTTACTATAGGTTCAGAGTTGCAGGCTAGTGTTATGGTAACATTATTGGTTAAAGAACTAGGAGTAAAATATATAATCGCTAAGGCAAATAATGAATTACATGCAAAAGTATTGTATAAAATAGGGGCAGATAGGGTAGTACTTCCAGAAAGAGATATGGGAGTGAGAGTAGCTCATAATCTAGTATCTTCAAATATACTTGATTATATTGAATTATCTCCAGATTATAGCATTGCTGAAATTGTAAGCCCTAAAGAATGGCATGGCAGAAATTTAAAAGATTTAAGTATGAGAGCAAACTATGGAATAAATGTAGTAGCTATTAAAAAGGATAATGATATAAATGTTTCCCCATCTGCTGAGGATATTATTGAGCCAGATGATATTGTAGTTGCTATAGGTGGAACAGAAGAATTAAGCAGGCTAGAAAACTTAATATCCAAATAAAGGTGGAATAGGCTTGGATACCATTGTTAGTAAAGATAATTCTATTATAAAAGAAGTTAAGAAGCTTAAAGAAAGAAAATATAGACGAGAAGAAAATAAATTCTTGGTTGAAGGGTTTAGATTTGTAAGTGAAGCTTTGGATTCAGATTTTAATGTACTACAAATATTTTTATGTGACAATTCTTTAGATAAATACAAAAGTTTTCATATTAATGACAGAGTTAAAAGGGATACAAAGGTATATTTACTAAAGGAAAATGTATTTAAAACTATAAGTAGTACAGATACCCCCCAAGGCATTATAGCTGTAGTAGATAATAAAAGTTTAAAAATAAGTGACATTAATGGATTTTATGTTTTAGTTGATAAAATACAGGATCCAGGAAATATGGGCACCATCATAAGAACTGCCCACGCTGCAGGAGCCTTAGGCATAATAATTACTAAGGGAACTGTAGATATTTATAATGAAAAGACATTAAGAGCTACCATGGGATCAATATTTCATGTACCTATATTAGAAGATAATAATTTTGAAATAGTTAATAGCCTAATTAATAAGGGCTTTAAAATATTAGCCAGCTCATTACAATCAGATAAAAATTTTTATCAGCTGCCTTTGAGGCATAGTAAAGTAATCATATGCATAGGAAATGAAGGAAATGGAATAAGTGATGAAATATATAATATAGCCCATGAAACATTCAAAATACCTATGCCAGGTGGAGCAGAATCACTAAATGCAGGAGTGGCAGCATCTATTGTAATGTTTGAAGTAGTTAGGCAAAACTTAAAATAACATTGACAATTTTATTATTAATATGTAGAATTTAAAATTAAAGAGATAAAAATTGCATAGTTATAAACTATGAGGAAGAAAGTAGATATAAGGGTTATTTTAGGAAGAAAAGGTCATAGACTGCAAGCCTTTTTATTAATCTTGTATTGAAGTTCACTTCTGAGTTCTAATTGCGAAATAGTAGTAGCAGTTAGCGGTGGATAACCGATATATTATGGAGATGGACGCAATTTATGCGTCAATCAGGGTGGTACCGCGGATATAAAGTTCGTCCCTATGTGGATGGACTTTTTTTGTTTAATAAAATATATTGAAAGGAGCTCTAAGTTATGAAAGAAAACTTGGAAAAGATTAAGGAAAATGCCATAAATGAATTAAAAACAGTTATGGATAAAAATGAATTAGAAAATATTAGAGTTAAGTATTTAGGAAAAAAGGGAGAGTTAACCCAAATATTAAGGGGGATGGGAGCATTAAGCCCTGAAGAAAGACCTGTAATAGGAAAGTTAGCTAATGAAGTAAGAAGTAGCATTGAGGAATTAATAGAAGAAGCTTCTAAGCAAATGAAGGAAAAAGAAAAATCTACAAGATTTAACAGTGAAACTATTGATATATCAATGCCAGGAAGAAAGCAAATCTTAGGTAGAAGACATCCTTTAGATTTAACATTGGAGAGTATGAAGGAAATATTCATATCTATGGGATTTACAATTGAAGAAGGTCCAGAAGTAGAATTAGATTATTATAATTTCGAGGCATTAAATATACCTAAGAATCACCCAGCAAGAGGAGAGCAGGATACATTTTACATAAATGATAATATAGTTTTAAGAACACAAACTTCACCTATACAAGTAAGAACTATGGAAAAACAAAAGCCGCCAATAAAGATGATATCCCCAGGAAAAGTTTATCGTTCTGATGCAGTAGATGCTACTCATTCTCCTATATTTTATCAGATGGAAGGTTTGGTAGTAGATAAAGGAATAACTTTTGCAGATTTAAAAGGAACTTTAGAATTATTTGCAAAGAAAATGTTTGGGGATAAAGTAAAAACTAAATTTAGACCACATCATTTTCCATTTACTGAACCATCAGCTGAAATGGATGCCACTTGCTTTGTATGTAATGGAGAAGGCTGCAAAGTGTGTAAAGGAAGCGGCTGGATAGAACTATTAGGATGTGGAATGGTTCATCCTCAGGTGTTAAGAAACTGTGGAATTGATCCAGAAGTTTACAGTGGATTTGCATTCGGTTTTGGTGTGGATAGAATGGTTATGCTTAAGTATGGTATAGATGATATAAGATTACTTTACGAAAGTGATATGAGATTTTTAAATCAATTTTAAAATTTCAGAATGGAGGAATAGGAAATGAAAGTCCCAGTTAAATGGTTAAAGGATTATATTAATATAGATATTTCAGCTCAGGAATTAGGCGATAGATTAACATTGTCAGGCTCAAAGGTTGAAGAAGTAATATCTTCAGGGGATGAAATTAGCAATGTAGTTACAGGAAAGATATTAGAAATAAAGCCTCATACAAATGCAGAGAAACTAGTTGTATGTCAGATAAATGTTGGAAAAGAGGAGCCTATTCAAATAGTAACTGGTGCTAACAACATGAAAGAAGGAGACATAGTACCAGTAGCTCTTCATGGATCAACTTTACCTGGGGGAGTAAAAATAAAAAAAGGAAAATTAAGAGGCATAGTTTCAAATGGTATGATGTGCTCAGAAGAAGAGCTTGGTATTGCTGGAGAGGAAGAAGTACATGGATTAATGATACTTTCACAAGATACTCCTATAGGTAAGGACATAAAGGAAGTATTAGGACTAGACAATTCAGTTATTGATTTTGAAATAACCTCAAATAGGCCAGACTGCTTAAGTATAATTGGAATAGCTAGAGAAACTGCTGCAACATTAGAAAAAAAATATAATATGCCTAGTCTAGATTATAAATGTTCCTGTGAAGATAAAATAACTGATAATCTAAAGGTGGAAGTAAGAGATAATCTTTGCAGAAGATATGCTGCTAGGGGAATTAAAAATGTTAAAATAGCTCCTTCACCAGCATGGATGCAGGAAAGATTATTGGAAGCAGGTGTAAGACCTATAAATAACATAGTTGATATAACTAATTTTGTAATGCTTGAGCTAGGTCAGCCAATGCACGCTTTTGATGCTAGAGAAATAACTTCTAATACTATAGTTGTAGAAAGAGCAAAAAATGGAGAAAAGTTTACTACATTAGATGAAGTAGAAAGAGATCTAACAGATGATATGCTATGTATAAAAGATGGAGAAAGAACTGTAGCTTTAGCAGGAATAATGGGTGGATTAAATTCAGAGGTTAAAGATGACACTACCAGTATAATATTTGAATTTGCTAATTTTGATGGAACAAATATAAGAGTATCTTCTAAAGAATTAGGCTTAAGAACAGAAGCTTCTTCTAGATTTGAAAAAGATTTAGATCCAAATTTAATTCAAATAGCCATGGATAGAGCATGTAATTTAATTAATGAACTAGAAGCAGGAGATATAATGGAAGGTACTATTGACATCTATCCTAAAAAGCTTGAAGAACATACCTTAGGAGTAGATTCAAGATGGGTAAATAAATTTTTAGGTACAAATATTTCTAAGGAAGATATGAAAGAATATCTTAATAGATTAGAATTGAGAACAGAAATAAATGAAGACATTTTAACTATTACAGTACCTACATTTAGATGTGATATAAATATTAAAGAAGATGTAGCAGAAGAAATAGCAAGAATATATGGATACAATAATGTGCCTGTTACTATAGCAAACAGTGCTGGTGAAAAAGGCGGAAAAAATAGAAAGCAGCATTTAGATGATAGAGTTATAGAAGCTTTAATAGGAAGTGGATTAAATCAATCAATTAGTTATTCATTTGTCAGTCCAAAGGTCTTTGATGAAATACTTTTACCTAAGGATAGTCCTTTGAGAAAAGCAGTTAAAATAAAGAATCCTCTTGGAGAAGATTATAGCATAATGAGAACTACTACTTTACCTTCAATGATGGAAGCCTTAGCTAGAAACTATTCAAGAAATAATGAAGAAGCTAGATTGTTTGAGATAGGAAAGATTTATTTGCCAGGAGAAGATGAATTTAAGCTTCCGGAGGAAAGAAATATTATAACTATAGGTTTATATGGAAATGTAGACTATTTAGATCTAAAGGGAATAGTTGAAAATATAGTAGAACACTTAGGAGTATTTGGAGCCAGATTTACTCGTGAAATTGAAAATCCTACTTTTCATCCAGGAAAAACTGCTAAGTTATATATAAAGAAAGATTTAGCAGGAACTTTAGGAGAAATCCATCCTGATGTAGCTGACAATTATGGTGTGGATGAAAGATGTTATATTGCAGAATTAAATTTAGACCTATTATATAGTCATTCAAATTTAAATAAAATGTATAAAGCTTTACCAAAATTTCCTGCTGTATTTAGGGATATTGCTATGTTAGTAGATGACAATGTATTGGTTCAAGATATAGAAGATATAATAATTAAACAAGGGGGAAAGATGGTAGAAAAAGTTAAGCTATTTGATGTTTATAAAGGAAAACAGATACCAGAAGGTAAAAAGAGCATTGCATATTCCATATTATATAGACTTGAAAACAAAACACTAACAGACGAAGAAGTTAATAAAGTGCATGACAAGATAGTTAGAACTTTAGAAAATAAGGTGGGAGCACAGCTCAGATAAATTAATATTTTAACTATTTGTAATTTGTGTTAGAATATATATTAAAGATGAATTTATCTGAGAGGGTGTTTACATGAACATAGTAACTGTTAGGATAAATGGGGTAGAGTATAACCTAAAAGGAAATGAAAAAGAAGAATATTTACATAAAGTGGCTAGTTATGTAGATAAAAAAGTAAAAAATATAATGGATAATAATAGTAAACTAAGTACTTCTTCAACTGCCATTTTAACTGCTATAAATGCTGTGGATGATATGTTGAAAAAGGAAGAAGAAATCCAACAGCTTTTAGATAAAATTAAGAATATGGAAGAAAAAGAGAAAGACTTCATTAGTGAATTGGAAAAGTTAAACAACAGGATTAATGAATTAGAAGGCTATAATGAAGTACTTAAAAGTAATACACAGGCTAATAAATTCGAAGAAGCATTAAAAGAAAAAGAAATAGAAGTTGAAACTGTAAAAAAGGAACGAGATATGTTACAGCAAACCTGTAAGGAGCATTTAGAGGAAAATAATATATTAAAGTCTAAATGTAAAGAATTTAAATTTCAGGTTCAATCTTCAAAGTATAAGATAATGGATTTACAACACAAGCTTATAGAAACACAAGTTCAGCTGGTTAAAGAAAAAAAGCGGAACAATCCTATGTTAAATTTTGAAACAATTGAAAAAAAATCATAAAACTATGGGTGTATATTTAAAATATACACCCATAGTTTTATATAAAAGTAGCTGCTTTATACATAAGAAAATAAAATATTTAATATACATCTAATAATTATTAATAATTCGCAGTTAACTAGGAGGAATTTATGATATATGTAGATAATGCATCTGCAAGTTATCCTAAGCCTGAAGAAGTTTATGAAGAAGCATTAAATTGTATGAAGCACTATGATGTATATCCAAGAGATAATTCTAATTCCATGGCTTTAAAATCCTTTAATAAGTTATGGGAAACACGAAAAGTTTTATGTGATTCTTTCAATATAAAGAATCCATGTAGGATGATTTTTACTAAAAATGCTACGGAAGGGATTAATATAGCCATTAAGGGATTATTAAAACCAGAAGATCATGTTATAACTACAATAATTGAGCATAATTCCGTATTAAGACCCCTAAATAGGATGAGTAAAAAGGGAGTAGGGGTTACCTTGCTTGGAGTAGATGAGTATGGTCAATTAAACATAGACAACTTGAAGAAAGAGATAAGGAAGAATACAAAGCTTATAATAATAAACCATGTATCTGGCGTTTTAGGTACAATACAATATATTAATTCCATAGGGAAAATTGCCAGGGACAGCGGCATAATTTTTATGGTGGATGCCTCAGAAAGTGCGGGGAACATAGCTATTGATGTGGAAAAAGATAATATAGATTTATTAGTATTTTCGGGAGAAAAGTGGCTATTAGGTTCCCAGGGAGTAGGAGGCCTATATATAAATGATGAATTGCCTATGGATAGTTTTATGGAAGGAAGTACTGCCAGTGAAGACAATTGTATTAGTCATCCGGGTTATTTACCTGATAAATATGAAAGTGGAACTTTAAATATTTCAGCTATTGCCTCCTTGTGTGAGGGAGTGAAATTTATTAAAAAGGTTGGAAGAAGAAATATACAGAAGTATACGGAAGGTCTTATGGAATATCTATTAGCTGAATTAAAGAAATTATCTTATGTGAAAATATATGGGTATCCATCTGTTGAGAACAGAACTGCTATTCTATCGTTTAATATTGAAAATATAGATAGCTACACTGTAGGACAGCTGCTTATGGAAAAGAATATAATTGCAAGTACTGGATATCACTCTTCACCGCTAATACATGTTATGTTAGGCACCAGTAAGCATGGAACTGTGAGAATAAGCCCAGGGTATTTTAATACCTATAATCACATGGAAGAAATAATAAAAAGTATTATTGATATAAATAGGGGGATATATTTATGAAGGTTTTGTTCTGCATTAGAGGAGACTATTATAGAAACTTTGCTGGTGATTCTATGCAGGTTATAAAAACAGCTGATTATTTAAGAAAGATTGGGGTTACTGTAGACATAAATAATGGATATATAAATGATTATTCAGATTATGATATAGTTCATTTATTTAATCTTACTACCATGGGAGAAACTTATAAATATTATAAAAATGCTAGAAAATATAAAAAAACCATTGTAATTTCGCCATTGTATTGGAATTTGAAGAAATACCTTAATTATGAAAAGGATTACGATGGCATTAAACTATGGGATAAATGTAAATCCTATAGATATGAGATATTAAAGGGATGTAAAATGATATACACTAATAGTAATATGGAGGGAGAATTACTAAAAAGAGAATTTAAAAGGCATTTTCCCTATACTGTTATATATAGCGGGGTAGAAGTTGAAAATGATGATGTACCTCTTTATAATTTTAAAGAAAGATATAAATTGGATAACTATATATTATGTGTAGGAAAGATTTGCAAAATAAAAAATCAATTGACCTTAGCAGAGATATGCAAAGATCTAGCATTAGAACTTGTACTTATAGGGAATATAACTGACAAAGAATATTATAATAGCTGTACTAAACTTCCTAATGTTACCTATTTAGGATTTATGGATAGTTACAATATTTATAATGCTTATAGATTTACCAAAGTACATGTACTTCCTTCTTTCATTGAAACTCCAGGATTGTCATCCTTAGAAGCAGCAGCTAGTGGCTGTAATATTATATCCACTGAAGAAGGAAGTGCAAAGGAGTATTTTAAGGATATGGCAATTTATTGTAATCCCTATGATAAATATAGTATAGGAAAAGGTATAAAGATGGCCATAAAAAAAGCTAAAGATCACAATTTAAAAAACTATGTTCTTAATAATTATAGTTGGGAAAAGTCTACAATGGAATTGTATAACAGCTACAAAGGGCTAATAACAGTTGACGGTTGACAATTGACAGTGGATAGTTAAGGAGAATTTTTGCCTATGGCAAAAATTCTTTTCATTATCTGTACTTTGTACTCTGTACTCTGAAAAAAGTGCGTAGCGCTTTTTTATAGCTTTAGGTAAAAAAAGTTTTAAATGCAAATAATATATTGTATAATAAACTTTAGGATTTAATTAGGAGAGATGCAAATGAAAAAAGTAGAATTACTAGCTCCAGCAGGAAGTATGGAAAGTTTATATGCAGCAGTACAGGCTGGAGCAGATGCGGTATATTTAGGAGGAAATAAATTTTCTGCCAGAGCCTATGCTTCAAATTTTGATGATGAAAATATGGAAAAAGCGGTGGAATATTGCCATATTTATGGAGTAAAAGTTTATGTAACATTAAATACTCTTTTAAAAGAAATGGAAATAGAAGAAGCATTACAGTATGCTAAATTTTTATATAAAGCAGGAGTAGATGGTTTGATAATTCAGGATACAGGATTGGCTTGCCTTTTAAGAGAACAGGTTCCAGACCTTGAACTTCACGCATCAACTCAGATGACTGTACATAATATAGAAGGGGCTAAATTATTGAAAGAATTAGGATTTAAAAGAATAGTTCTTTCTAGGGAATTATCTTTGGAAGAAATAAAGAACATATCCAAAGAATTAGGAGCAGAGACAGAAATATTTATTCATGGAGCACTATGTATATGCTACTCTGGGCAGTGTCTTATGAGCAGTATTATAGGTGGAAGGAGTGGAAATAGGGGAAGGTGTGCTCAACCTTGCAGGTTACCCTATACCCTTTTGGATAAAACCTATGACAAAGAATATAATGGTTACCTTTTAAGCCCTAAGGATATAAGCATTTTACAAGATATTAAAGGTATAATTTTAAGTGGTGCTGCTTCACTAAAAATAGAAGGACGTATGAAAAGACCAGAATATGTGGCTGGGGTAGTAGAAATATATAGAAAAGCTATTGATAGCTTACAGGGTAAAAATGAAAATAATAAATTTGATTATAAGAAAGAAAATAAAAAACTTCTCCAGCTATTTAATAGAGAAGGCTTTTCTAAGGCTTATCTCTATGGAAATGTGGGAAAAGATATGATGGCATATTCTTTTCCTAAAAATACAGGGGTATTTCTTGGTAAGGTAAGTAAGAATTTAACAATAAACTTAGAAGAAGGGATAAATATAAAAGATGGAGTGAGGAATAAAGAAAAAGGTTTTACACTATCTAAAATAATTAAAAATAATAAAGAAGTAGAGAAGGCTTTTAAGGGGGATAGAGTTAAGCTTTATCCTGCAAACTATAATTCAGGTGATGAATTATTTAAAAGAATATGAAAAATATTATATGAATCCCTATGATAAAAAAATTGATTTATCTATAGAAATTAAATTTAAAGTAGATTCTCCTTTCACAATTAAGACAAATATCCATGGGAAGGATATAGTTATAGAAGGGGACATAGTTCAAAAAGCTATAAAAAAACCTTTAGAAAAAAGTAAGATAGAAGAAAACCTAAATAAAACAGGAGATACCCCTTTCAGATTTGAAAGTATAATGTTTAGTGAATATGAAGAAGGTTTCTTGCCTGTATCTTCTATAAATCATGTAAGAAGAAGATTTCTATTAAAGGTACAGGAAGAGATTTTAAGTAAATGGAATAGGAAAATAGAAGCTGTTTCAAAAGAAGAAGAATATAAAAACTTAAGAATAAAAGAAAATATACCAGAATGTTTAGTCTATGTCACTACAAAAGAACAATTGAAGGCGGTTGTTGATTCCAATATAGTAGATATTGCATTTAATCCATTTATGAGAAAAAATGAAATCTCTATTGAGGATTTAAGAGATAAAAATTTAAATATATATTTAAAAATACCTAATATTATAAAACAGGAATTTGAAACCATAAAGAGTTTTATACAGGATAATATAAAGTATATTGATGGAATAGTTACTGCTAATCTAGGTATTATAAATGAATTTAAAGAAAAGATCAATATTATAGGTGATTATAAATTAAATGTATTTAATAGTTATTCAATGAATTTTTATGAGAATATATTAAATGGAAGCTGTTTAAGTGTAGAATTAAATAAAAAGGAAATAGAAAATGTATTAAAAAATTATAAAAGCAATGTTCAGAACTTAGTCTATGGGAGAATAGAACTTATGGTAAGTGAATATTGTCCTATTGGAAGTAGTTTTGGGGGTAAGTGCAAAGGCAAGGATTGTAATGGATATTGTAAAAATAGAGAATTTCAATTGATTGATAGGATGGGAGAAAGGTTTCCCGTAGTAACAGATAGATTTTGTAGAAGCTATATATATAATTCTGTGCCTTTAAATCTTATACCTAATATAAAAGAATTAGAAAGCTTGGGTGTAAGTTCCTTTAGACTAGATTTTATAGATGAGGATTATGATAATACTTCTGATATACTAAAGGCTTTTATTCAGAAAAGCTTCACTAAAAATTTTAGTGGTTTTACTAGGGGACATTATAAAAGAGGAGTAGAGTAACTTAAAAAGGTGGTTGAGTTGAATTGAATGAAAGAGCATTAAGAGTTTTAGAGTTTAATAAAATAAAGGAAATGGTAAAAGGCTATACTAGCACAGAAGCTGCTAAGGATTTAATAGATGATTTAAAACCTTACGATAATATTTATGAAGTTAAAGAACATCTTCAAGAAACTAAGGAGGCTCTTAATCTATTAACCAAAAAAGGAGCTCCTCCATTTGAAGGAGTTTATGATATAAGAGAAGGAATAAAAAGAGCAGAAAAAGGTTTTTCACTTATGCCTGGACAATTACTTAGAATTGCTACAATGCTAAGGTGTGCCAGAAAATTTAAAGAATATGTAGGACATAAAGAAGGGGAAGAAAGCTATAAAGTTATTGAAGATATATGTGAAGGCATAGTACCACTTAAAACATTAGAGGATAGCATTTTTAATGCTATTGTCAGTGAAGAAGAAATATCTGATAGAGCCAGTAGTGCGTTATATAATACAAGAAGAGCTCTTAAGGATAAAAATGCTTCTGTAAGGGATAAAGTAAATTCTCTTATGAGAAGTTATGCTCCTTATTTACAGGAAAGTATATATACAATTAGAGGAGAAAGATATGTTTTACCTGTAAAAGCGGAGCATAAAGGATCAGTGCCAGGACTTGTTCATGACCAGAGTTCTTCAGGGGCTACTTTATTTATTGAGCCTATGAGTTTAGTAAATTTAAATAATGAAATAAAGGAATTAATGTTAAAGGAAAAGGCAGAAATTGAAAGAATTTTACAAGAGCTGTCAGGGAAAATATACGATAGTATTATAGCCGTAAGAAATAATGCCAGTACAATATGGGAGTTGGATTTCATATTTGCTAAGGCTAAATTTGCTAGCAGCTTAAATTGTATATGTCCTAATGTAAACAATGAAGGAATAATTGATATTGTTGAGGGAAGGCATCCACTTATTGACCCTAAGGTTGTAGTACCACTTAATATATATTTAGGCAGAGGCTTTACTTCTCTTATTATTACAGGGCCTAATACTGGTGGTAAAACTGTTTCCCTAAAAACAGTAGGGTTATTGCAGATTATGGCTATGAGTGGACTTATGATTCCTGCAAGGGAAAATTCTACAGTTAGCTTCTTTAAGGAAATATTTGCAGATATAGGAGATGAGCAAAGCATTGAGCAGAGCTTATCTACATTTTCATCTCATATGACAAATATAGTGGATATTATAAAAAAAGCAGATGAAAATTCATTAGCATTATTTGACGAATTAGGTGCAGGTACTGATCCTACAGAGGGAGCAGCTTTAGCAGTATCTATTCTTGAAAATTTAAAAAAGAGAAAAGTGAAGATAGTGGCTACCACTCACTACAGTGAGCTTAAAGGATATGCTTTGAAAACAGAAGGGGTAGAAAATGCTTCTGTAGAATTCGATGTGGAAACATTGAAGCCAACCTACAGATTACTTATAGGTGTACCTGGAAAGTCTAATGCGTTTGAAATATCAAAGAGATTAGGATTACCAGAATATATTATAGAAGATGCTAAAAAAAGTATATCGAGTGAAAGTTTAAAATTTGAAGACTTAATTCAGAGTCTTCAAGAAAAAAGTATTAAGGCTTCAGAAGATGCAAGAAAATCTGAAATGCTTAAACTTGAAGCAATTAACCTAAAGGATAAATATGAAGAAAAATTATACAGCTTGGAGGAAACAAGAGGAAAACTTATAATTGATGCACAAAAAGAAGGAAAAAGATTAATTAAAGAAACAAAGGAAGAAGCAGATAATATCTTAAAAAATATAAGAGACTTAGAAAGAATGGGATATTCCTCTGATGTAAGACAAAAGCTTGAAGAAGAAAGAAAAAAACTTACAAATAAGTTAGATAAACTGGAAGAAGAAACAGATAAAAGTGAAAAGGATAAGGGAGAAAAGATAGAAGAAGTAAAATTAGGTGAAGAAGTATATCTTCCAAAGTTAAATAAAAATGTAATAATTCTATCAAAGCCTGACAATAAGGGTGAAGTACAGGTTCAGGCTGGTATAATGAAAATAAGCGTTAAACTTGAAGACTTAAGAGTAGCTAATAAATCAAAAGAAGTAAATAAAAAGATTAATAAAAGAGAGGCAAAGCTGAATATAAGAATGGTAGATCCTTCTCTAGATTTAAGGGGAATGGATGCAGAAGAGGCCATTTACTCTACAGATAAATATTTAGATGAAGCTTATATGGCAGGATTAAAAGTAGTAACTATTATACATGGAAAGGGAACAGGCATACTTAGAAAAGCTATAAATGATATGTTAAAAAGTCATAGCCATGTAAAATCACATAGATTAGGTGAGTACGGAGAAGGAGGCAGTGGTGTTACTATAGCAGAGTTGAAATAGTTAACACTAATTGTTAATTATTAATTGATAGAAGGTGTTTTCAATGATATTGGTAAGTGCTTGTCTTTGTGGAATCAATTGTAGATATGATGGGGGTAACTCTTTAAATAAGGACATACTTAGATTATTTAAAGAAGGAAAGGTTATACCTGTATGCCCAGAGCAGTTGGGTGGTTTAGAAACTCCTAGGGAACCTCACGAAATTTTGCAGGGTACAGGGGAAACTGTACTTGATGGCAAGGATAAAGTAGCAAGTGTAAAAGAAAAGGATTCCACTGAAAATTTTGTAAAAGGAGCCTATGAAACTTTAAAAATAGCACAAAGTTGTGATGCTAAAGCAGCTATACTAAAAGCAAAAAGCCCTTCTTGCGGTGTTGGGGTTATTTATGATGGAAGCTTTACAGGAAATAAAAAACATGGCAATGGTGTTACAGCGGAACTATTAATTAAAAATGGCATTAAGGTTTATACGGAAGAAAATTTTAATGATAAAAACTTTTAGATAAGTTTAATGAGGTGAATTTGCGTTGTCAATTTACATGGATGTGCCAAAAGAAATAGAAGAAAAAATTGCTCCTTATATATATAAGGGGGAAAATATAAAGCTTATAAATATTAAATATAAGGATAACTTATATAGAGAAATACAGTTTAGAAAAAAGGCTTTTGGAAAGGGAAAATATATATTAAAAGGTGTACTGTATCTTTCAGAAGAAAATGGAATTGTAAAAAATCAGTTTTTACTACAGGAGTTAGGAAAATTATCTTTTCATTATAAGAATATATTTGATAGGGATAATGGTTTATCTTTAATATCTACCTATGAGGATCAGGGTGCTATTAAAAGACATGAAGATGATTTCCATAGAGCTATTAAAGCAATAGGGTTTTTAAAAGATGAACTTACTTTTGATATTGAAAATGTAAAAAGCATTATAGAAAAAGTAATTAGACTAAGAGAAGAAAGAAATAAAAGCCTAGAGGATATTATAAAATTAGAAAATATTTTAAAATCTCAAGATTATGTTTTTAACCAAGAGATATTTTTAAAGTCACATTCTATTTTTGAAGAGGTATTGAGAGGTAATTTCCAAAGTATTAAGTCAATATATTCTATAAGGGAATATTATGATGAGTTAAAGAAGCAATGTTCCAAAAATAAAAGAAGCTTTTCAATAAAGTTTAATTTAAAATTAAAAGAGGATTTAATTAAATTAGATTATGTATTAAGATACTTTGAAAAAGTTATAAATACTTACAGCGGTATAGTAGATTTTAATGAGAACAATTACATAAAATTTATAAGAAGTAGACATAATGAAGTGATAAAAGAAAATTTAAATGGCATAAGAGGGGTGGAATTAAATAATAAATAATAAATAATAAATAAGGAAAGCTTACCCAAGGGTAAGCTGAATTTTTTATTTCACTACTTTTATAAAATTAACTTCTGGATCCTCTGTGCCTTGAACATAAAGACCGGTATCTTTTAATTTTTGGACATAATCTATTATTTCACCGGTTATTATTTCACCAGGACAAAGTATTGGAATTCCTGGTGGATAGGCCATTAAGAATTCTCCACTTATCTTTCCTATACTTTCTTTTAAGGATACACAAACCTTTTCGCTATTAAAGGCTTCCCTAGGAATTTTGACCATATTTGGAATAGCAGGAATATCAATAAAATCAGATCTTTTATTTCCTTTACCATAATAATCTTTGCTGATTTCTCTTAATGCTTTTAGTAAAGCATTAATGCTCTCATTAGTATCCCCAAAGGAGCCTACTGCCAGTACATTATATAGGTCAGACATTTCCATCTGTATATGATACTTATTAGATAAAATCATATCTAAGTCATATCCTGTTATTCCTAAGCCCCTGCAAGTTATAGTCATTTTAGTAGGATCAAGTGAAAATACACCTGGCTCCCCTAGAATTTCTTCTCCAAAGCAATAAAAACCTGGGATTTTATTTATCTCTTCACGAGCATAATTTGCAAGCCCTATAGCCTTGTCTAATAGTTCATGACCGTGAAGTGCAATTTGTCTTCTTGCACAATCCAATGAAGCCATTAAAATATAAGAAGGTGATGTGGTTTGCAATACATTTAATACTTGCTGTACTCTGTGAACATCAATTCTTTTAGAATTAACATGAAGCAATGAGCATTGAGTTAAGGCACCTATAATTTTATGAGTACTTTGAGCACAAATATCTGCTCCAGCCTCTATACTAGACATTGGTAGCTTTTCATTAAAACCAAGGTGTGGCCCATGAGCTTCATCAACTATTAATGGTATATCATAACTATGAACTATATCAGCTATTTTTTTTATATCCGTAGCAACACCATAATAAGTTGGATTTATAATTAAAACTGCTTTAGCATCTGGATTTTCT
>ENA-UOOE01001201-UOOE01001201.1-fermentation-metagenome-genome-assembly--contig:-NODE-1201-length-22524-cov-3.902354_pt1 | contig 22524 bp, 16 predicted proteins | sample MGYA00245776_ERZ724021 | MGnify/ENA primary metagenome ERZ724021 (study PRJEB28704, sample SAMN03018321) | fermentation metagenome | biome: anthropogenic terrestrial biome; feature: soil; material... | reverse complement strand
TTTTGGTGTTTTAGTAGCTATGGGAGTTATTTTTATATTAATTCCTATTGGTAATCCAGCTGCTTCAAAAGCTCTCTTTATTTCTTTAGGGGTGGTTTTTATTGCTTTAGCAGTTGGCGATATTGTTCTCATAATCAAAGTCATTAACCCAAAGATTAAGAAAAGAGATGAGATAGCAGCTGCCATAAAGTTAACAGCTGATCAGCTCTTAGCTTTAGCTAATGAGCAGATGGCTCCTTTAAATTCCATCTTTGATTGGAATATGCCTTCTGACGTCATTAAGAAAACAACTCCTTTGATTCAGCTAGATAAGAATTTCGATGTTAAGAAATATTACTTTATGAGAGACAAATATGGCTTAGATTTCGATGTTGGAGATAAGTCATCAGTCTATTATGTTCAGTCAGGATCAATCGTTGGAAATCCTTTCCTGGTCGAGAGAATCTTTGATCAGGTAGATGGCGAAAAAGTCTATACGGGAACTTTGGTTATTTCTTGGGTTACTTATAGCACTGATTCTAAAGGCCACCGCTATTCTAATACCCATATTCAGACTCTTACTGCCAATGTAAAGAAATTCTGTCCTTATTATCATTACCGAACTTATCTTATCTATTCAAATGATTCAGCTCCTGATCTTTGCTTTACTAGGACGCCTCAGGTCGGTATTGAAGAATCGGATAAGAAAATAGCCAAGACGGTGAGAAAAGACGCTAAGAAGATTGACAAGTTAGCCGAAAAGGCTGTCTCTGATTCTGACCCTAGCACAAACTTTACAGCTATGGGAAATGATGAATTTGATTCTCTCTTCCATGCTCTTGACCGAAACAACGAAGTCCAGTTCAGATTACTCTTTACCCCCTTAGCTCAGAAGAATGAAATCAACTTGATTAAATCTAAAGCACCTTATGGCGATGATTTCAATTTCTCTAAGAACAAGAAAATCAATGTTATTCAGACTCGGCATGGTCAGAATGCTGATATCTACTGCAATCCTAACAACTATCTTGATTATGATGTCAGGGAATCCAAAAAGAAGTTTGTAAATTACACTAATAGTTTCTTCCAGATTCTTTCTATTCCTCTTTATCAGCAGGAGAAGCCGATGGAATACATCTATAACAAAGGCTATGAATCCAATGTCTCCTTCTTGGAGCAGGAAGTTATGGCTAACTCCTTCCCTAGTGAGCTTCTTCAGCCAAAAGATGCCATCACCAATAGTATTCTTAAGACTAACTTTATAAAGAAAGATGGCGATTTTGATCAAGTAAAGATCAAAGCCAGCGCTTTCAAAGGTTATAATCGGACCGATTTCATTCCTGTTCCAGGCGGTGATGGGAGAATCCATTCCGTTCCGGTCCACTGGGTTGAATATGTCCCAGTCGAGTCTTCAACCTTAATGGATGTCGAAAACAGCGATTCCTCTCGCCCAATATTCAACAGCATGATGAAGAACCAAGGCTTTGCTAATTTCATCAATCGAGTCTCTAAAGGCAATACCGCTAGTTACCAAAGAGGATTATTTGCTTTCTTGCTTTCTGCCCCTGTTATTCTCTCTTCTGCTGATATGGCTCAGGTATCTGGGTTAGTCAAGCCTAAAGAGGGAGGGAATACTAATAGTAAATAGTTGGTGAGAGTAGTTGAATTGACTAAGAAAGTGTTGAATAATATTAGCAGTACAAAAAGGAGACTAAAAACATGGCTAATGAATTAGATGAAGTCAACGGCCCAGTAAATGAAAAGGGTCGTGATGTCAATGTTATTGATAAGCAGATTCCTGTCAAAGTAGGTGTTGGTTCTACTATTTTTGAAGTTGCTTTATGGGTCTTAGGAATTGTACCGGGTGTTATCTTCCTTACTAGAAAGATTAAGGCTCAGAACTACTTCCGTCAGCTTCAGCAGCAGATTCAGCATGATGCTTCTCAGATTGATAACTATCTTGAGCAGCGTGTTGTCATTCTTCAGAATGCCGCTAAGCTTCTTGATAAGGCTGTTGATCTCGATAAGACAATTCTTACTGAGGTGGCTGCTTATCGTGGTGGCTCTAATCCTAATAATGATTCTACTAGAAACGATGTTGCTACTAAGCTTGATAATGTAGCCAATAAGGTTAATATTGCCTTTGAAGCTTATCCGGATATCAAGTCTCATTCTGAAATTGCTGACTGCATGCAGCAGAACTCCTATCTCCAGAAGGAAATCACCGCTGCCCGTGAACAGTACAATGACAGAGTCGCTCAGTGGAACAAGGATATTATGGTCTGGCCGGTCAAGATGATGGTGGCCGCTAAAGCTGGCTATACTACCCGTATTCCTTTCACTACCTCTAAGGAAATCAAGAATCAGGCTAGAGGAACTTTCTTCTAGGCTTACTAAAAAGAATTCGATAATAAAAACATCCGCTCTTAATTGGGCGGATGTTTTTTATCTCAAGTATTCAGTTACTTAATTGAAGCCTGATAGATGGAATCAATTGAAGAAGCAATGATCTTATCAAATTGCTCATCAGTCTGGGAGACTAATAGTCCTTCAGCTAAGGCTCTAGAGAAGGAAGCAATCATGCCATGGTTCTTGCTTAAAAGCTTGCAGGCCATAGAACGGGAGTAGCCTCCTGATAAAGCAACGACTCTGACAACATGCTTATCCTTCATTAGGTCAGCATAGAAGTTAACCTTGCTAGGGATAGAGAGCTTGAGGATGACTTTATCAGTGTCAGCTAACTTGGCAAGATTAAGAAGAAGATACTTATGAAGAATCTCTTCCGCTTCTTTCTTGTCTTTGATAGTGATAGTGACTTCCGGCTCAATAATCGGAACTAAGCCTTTAGCGATTACTCTTTTAGCAACCTCAAACTGCTGTTCGACTACATCCTTGATGCCTTCTTCGTTGGCTTCTCCGATGACCGAACGCTCCTTAGTTCCAAAGATATGATATTTGTTAGCTTCATCAAGCAGCTCGTCTAGCTGTGGCATCGGCTTCATCATCTGACAGCCGTTTTTAACCACATCGAGGCCTTTATCGATCTTTAAGAAAGGAACGATGCCTTTGACATCCCAAAGATAGTCGGCAGAATACTTATCGTCAATCTTTCTTTCCATAGTCTTCTGGAAGAGAATAGCACCCAGAATCTTTTTTGAAGAGAACGCCGGGCTTTTGATTATTCTTGTTCTCATCTGATGGACAAGATCAAACATCTGATCATCGTTGACGTACTTGTCTTTACTGACTCCATACGCCAGCAAGGCTTTTGGAGTAGAACCTCCGCTTTGATCTAGTGCCGCAATAAAACCTGTAGAAGAGTGCATCCGATCTAATTGTTTTTGATTCATCCTTTACCCCTTAGAGTCTGCTATATAAAGGCAGCTCTTTTGCTTCCTTTATTCTAACACTTGTAGGAAACATTAATTTAATAACGCATTGGAGTTATTTGTCTCCTCCAGAAGGGTTTTCGCCCTCGCTTCCTTTAGAGTCTTCTTTTTGCTTGATATTGAACTTCTCAGCTTTCTTGATATCGCTTTGAGTGGCTTCTTTCTTTTTAGTTGGATTATTGATGACTACCTGTGGATAGGAGATAGAGATGTCATTTTCGTTGAATACCTTCAATAGCTCTCTATTAAGGTCTCTAACAAGCTGGATACGATTCTCTTCCTTGCATTCAGCAATGATGGAGATTTCGATGTTGCTTTCACCAAATTTAGTGATTCCTTTATAGTAAGGACCTTCCGTGATGGTCTTAAACTTTTCTTTCATCTTTGGCAGTTCTTTAGCTAGAACTGCTTCAATTCTATCTATAGATTCGTTATAGTCAAATCCCATAGTGACAGATGCCCAAGAATATTCTTTAGTCATATTGACGACTCCCGAGATATCCGAGTTGTTGAAGATTTTGATGTTTTGGGATAGGTCTTCGATTTTAGTGGCTCTAATGCCAATCTCTAAAACTGTTCCTCGCCAATCTCCGACTGTAACAATATCACCTACTCTGAACTCACCTTCAAAGACGATGAAGATACCGGCAATGATATCTTTGATGAGTGACTGGGAACCAAAGCCAACTACTAAAGTTAGGATTCCTGCTGAGGTCAGAATAGAAGTGGTGTTTACTCCTAACAGGTATAAAGAATTGAAGACCAGGCCAATAACAGTACCGTATTTGATGAAGGTTTCTATTAGTCGGCCAATAGTTTCAGTTCTAGCTCCTAAGTTACTGGATACTAGCAAAATCAAAGTTCTGACGATTGCTGAAATAACTAATACTGAGATAAAGAGCAAAATTATAGCCGTAATACTGAAGAGGTTGACACCTCTTTCAAATTCGTTATTGATGATGAAGTAGATTAAAGATTCATCCAAGGGTGTGAATTTTGCAATGATCAGGAAGATTAAAACGATTATGGCTAAGACTAAAGCATAACCTTTAAGGATTGTGCTCATCTTTTGCTCACCGGTTTTTTGAACCCAAGGAATATTATTTCCTTTGATGTCATACCTAGAGGCAGCCGACTTAACTACTCGTTTTCTTCCATTTGTCATAGTAATGGTGACATTCTTGCCTCCATTAGTTTCAGTGACTGTAGTATTTGATAAGGAAATTTCTTTCTCGGTGGTTGAGAACTCGATGATTCCGGCTATGATCATTAAAGCAATTAAAGTAGTTAAGGTAGTGATTAAGGCTATATTGAATTCGGTTTGGCTATAGCTGATAGATGGGATAGCTAAGTAGAGGAAATAGTCTCCGTTTGTTTCATCCTGAATAAGTAAGGAATTTACAAAGTATTTTACTCCTGAGATGGTCTGATAGCCGGCATAAGAATCATTTAAGGCGGCTTCAGTTAAACCAATTTTAGTATAGCTATCTCCTACAAGTTTCTCGCTCTGAGAATAGTATTTGATATTAGAGTCTGCCTTATTGATGGCAACAAAGATACCATCGTTTGCGGCTTTATAGTTATCGAGGTTGTATTTTAAGGTAGTGGTTTTTAATAGCGAGGAGAGGTAAGAAGGCGTGATTGCTAATTGAATCATGCCTTTGGCATCTTGTCTTTTGACACCGATATATTGAATATAAGCACCATTGTCACCGATCTGGGCATCTTGAATCACATAATCCTTATAGCCTTTGACGACATCCCAGAAAACATAGGATTGATCATCTGGATTAGTCGATAAAGCAAAGTCTTTATAGTTAGTATTAGTATGCTCAGTGACACCATCCTTGTTAAAGACATAGATACCTTCTACGCTGGAATCTTTGGCTAAAGTGTTTAAAGCACTATCATCATTTAAGTTTGGTGATTCTTTAATCATATAGGCAATGGAATTGCCTTTTTTCAAATAGGAATCCTCATATCCTTCGATGATTGAAGAGGTTTGACTTTGCTCAAAGACCATTTGGGTATTGATTGATGAGAGAGTCTTTTCTGAATGAGTTGAGGTATTGGAAACTGAATAAAGAGACTGAGAAAAGTAGGATAAGACTCCTACCATGATGACTGCAAAAAGCATGATGCCATCAATTCTGGCACCAGTATATTTGTTGTAATAAAGCTTTTTGAATTTTACTTTATCTTCGGGTTTGTTTCTCTTAATAGATTCGTTTCTGAGGATAAAAGCAAAAGCTATAATTAAAGTTATAACCGCAGCAATGATGATGACTTCAGTTGCTACTACTTGTGTTCTTTGGCTGTTGATACTAGTTTTGCTGGTAGCGGCATAGAAGATAGTTAAATCATTAGCTTCTTTGGATACACAATAATAGTTTCCTAAGTTCTTGATATCAATCCAGCCTGAGTAATCATTAGTTAGATTGGAAGAACTTAATCCTAAGGTGGAGGCATCTTTTCCGATTAAGTCTTCATCCGAATAATAAGCTATCTTGCTGGTTTTACTATTGATAGCAAAGACAAAGCCGTCTTTATCGGTCATAATGGTACTTAAGGCATAACTGACAGATGAGAGAGTCTCTAACTGAGCATAAGTAGATTTAGGATCGTTAGCGATAATGCTATAACCTAATAGATTAGAAGAATCATCGATGATAGAGCAAAGATAGTAGCGGTTCAATACATTGTTGTAGGTGATATCGGTAGCTTTTTGGTCAGTAATAAAACTTTTAAATAAATCAGTAGTGAAAAGATTACTAGGATTAGATGCGTTGGATGCAGTAATTAAGAAATTGCTGTCAGTATAATAAAGGTTCTCAATATCAGAATTGGAGGCTAATTCACTCATCTGATCTTTGCTATAAGTTAAGACGGAAGCGTTTGATTATCCTAAGAGGGCACTTATCTCTGCCTTTTCGTTCTGGCTTTCATCATAGCTAGTCAATATTGAAGCCGCATACTTATTGTTGCTTTCATATTGATCGATGATATCAGTTAATTTGGATTGGGAATTAGCTTTTTCAGTCTCAACAGATGCTTTTTGCTGAACATTTAAAAGAAAGACAGTAGCAAAGACTATTTAGATAATTTCTAGCAGGACACAAACAACGATTTTAATCCAAAGACCTTTTTTCGCCTTTGACATAGTAGACGGTTGTGGTTCGTTTTCCATATTTTTATTCCTTTTGTATATATGTTTAAAATAATATTAGTCATCTGACTAAAAATCTAGAATTAGTTTTCCAATAAATAATAGTTAAAACTATTAATCAAATTAAAACTTACCGATTTCTTTCCTTTTTTCTTTTGCTTCTAAATTTAAAAGATAAGTAAGAAAGTAGCCTTAAAAAGTTAGCGCTATTTAGGCTAGGCAATCGAAAAAAATGGCAAAAAGTATAAAAAATGTATTATTATTACGAAATAGTTACAAAACTATGATTAAGTTAAAATTTAATTAGTAGTTTAGACCAAAATATCATTTTTCTTTGTTATACAAAAGTAAATACAAATGTATAAAAAGCGCCATAATCTACGGAAAAATGTTTATTTCAGACCCTCAAAATTAAATATTATCTATTTATGTAGCAAAAAAGTAATCAGCCAATTACAAATATGCTAAACAACATTAAAAAGTAAAAAAACTTAAAAAAATTAATGGCTTATTTCTAAAATGCAAAATTTGTTTTTTATAAAATTAGCAACTAAAAATATTAAAACCTTTCATTCTATTATCTTTATCTTCTGTAAATGGTTTCATATGATTCTTATGTGCTTTCTTAACGAAAACAATTGTATTTAAAATGAAGACAATCTATTATATAAACATTGCTTAATAGGGAGGCTTATCATGTATTTCAGTACCCGTAATCATTATGTCAGCATTACTGCTTCCGCTGCTATCTTAAAAGGTCTTAGCGATGAGGGAGGCTTATTTCTCCCAGCCTCTATTCCTACTCTTACTATTGATGAATCGTTCCTTAACCTTTCATATAAAGAAGTGGCCTTTAAGGTCTTACGTCTTTATTTAGATGACTTCTCGGATTCAGAAATCAAGGAAGACTTAGATTTAGCCTATGATTCTAATCATTTTGAAAAAGAAATCATGGATGTAAAGTCCTTTGGGTCTTTTTCTTTTATGGAGCTTTTCCATGGCGAGACTCTGACTTTTAAGGATATGGCTTTGTCTTTGCTTCCTTATTTGATGCTCACTGCTAAATCAAAACATCCTGAATCTAAACCTATTAAGATTTTGACTGCTACTAGCGGGGATACCGGAAGTGCAGTCTTGTCTTCATTTTCCAAAGTCAAAGACGTAAGCGTCAATATTCTTTATCCTGATGATGGAATTGCGCCTATTCAGGAAAAGCAGATGCTTTATTTTACTAACGATCATGCTAGAGCCTATGCCTTAAAGAATTCTAATTTTGATACCTGTCAGTCTTTAGTCAAGAAGCTTTTGATTGAAGGAGAGAAGAACGGCTATACCAGTGCTAATAGTATCAATATCGGAAGACTTCTTCCTCAGATTGTCTACTATTACTACACTTATATTCAGTTAGTTAAAAATAAGACGATTGCTTTAGGAGAGAAGATTGATTTTGTAGTTCCTACTGGAAACTTTGGTGATATCTTTGCTGGCTATTTAGCTAAAAGAATGTCCCTTCCGATTGGTCATTTAGTTATTGCTAGCAATGAGAACAGAATCCTAACTGACTTCTTTAAGAGTGGTGTCTATGACTTACACCGTAAGTTCTTCAAGAGCAATTCTCCTAGTATGGATATTCTAATTTCTTCTAATCTGGAAAGGCTTCTCTATCTGACTTTAGAAGATGATAAGAAGGTTTCTTCTTTAATGAATGATCTTAAAGAGAAGAAGGGCTTTGCAATCGATAATATTTCTTTAAGGAAGCTACAGAATGACTTTATTCCTTACAGCTCTAACGAGAAAGAAACTGATGAAGCTATCAGTTCCTGCTATCAGGAACATCATTATCTCTTAGATCCTCATAGCGCTGTTGGCTATCGAGCCTATCAGAAATACCTAAAAGAATACCAGCCTTTGCATACCGTCCTTGTTTTAACGGCTTCTCCTTTAAAGTTCCCGTCTACTATTGCTAAAGCGTTGAATTTAAAGTATCAGGATGACTTAGATGCCTTAAAAGTAATACTTGAAGAAACTAAGCTTCCTTTGCCATCTTCATTAAAGAAAGTCTTGGATTGCAAGACTCCTAAGTTCCTTCTTCTTCCTTCCCGAGTAAGAAAGGAAATCTTCTATTCTCATAGCTATAAGGTTAAGACTCCGGCTACCAGCGCTAACTTAGGGCCAGGCTTTGATGTTTTAGGTCTTGCTCTTGATCTTTATAATTCTTTCTCTTTTAAGAAGAGTGAGAAGATGGAGACTAAAGGCTTTCCTGACTTAAAAGGAGATCCAAATTTAGTCTTAACTTCTTATGAGTATGTCTTTAAGAAGCTTAATCTACCTGAAGTAAACGTTTCTATCAGTGAATTAAAGAATGAAATCCCAGTTTCTAGAGGATTGGGTTCTTCTGCTAGCTGTATCTTAGGAGGAATATTAGGCGCTAATGCTATCTTAAAGAATAAGCTTTCCTTAGATGAGATTCACCAATTGGCGATAGAAATAGAAGGACACCCGGATAATGTTTCACCTTGCCTTTTAGGTGGATTAGTATCTAATATTAGAATCAATAATGAATATTCATCCTATAAATTAGAAGTCTCTAATAAATTAGGCATCCTTTTAATTATTCCGGAAGAAAAGGTTTCTACCTCTAAGGCTAGAAGTATTCTTCCCTCTTCTTATCCTTTAAAGACGGTCACTTCTAACTCTTCTCATCTTGCTTTGCTGCCTTTAGCTTTAAGAACAGCTAATCTTCCTTTGCTTAAAGAAGTAATAGAAGATAATCTTCATGTTCCATATAGGAAGAAACTTATCACTGACTATCAAGCAATAGAAGAGACCGCTTCTAAATATCAGCTTCCTTTGACTATCTCTGGTTCTGGTTCAACCATGATTGTCTTCTATCTGAAGAATGACAAAAAACCGGTTAATAGTTTTATTGCTGAACTTAAGAAAGACAAACTTAAGACAGAAACTGCTTTTGTCTTTGCTAGTCTCAATAAGGTCGGATCCTTAGTTAAAGAGGAGGATATTTAAATGAATGATGATTATCTGCTTGTCAATAAAGCTATCCTTCCTGTTGTCTTACCGAAAGTAATTCTAGCTAGAGATAAAGTTTCTAAAGATAACCTTTCAATCAGTGAAGCCTGTAAAGCTGTGAATATCTCCCGTTCTGCCTATTATAAATACAAGGATATGGTTTTCCTTCCTGAAAAAGTGGAGACCAAAAGAGCTATTCTTTCTTTAAAAGTCGATGATAAAGAAGGAGTGTTGAATGCTATCTTGAAAGTTCTGACTAAATCAAAAGCTAATGTCTTAACTATCTTCCAGGATACCCCAGTTAGAGAGTTAGCTTTTATCACCATTAAAGTCGACATCAAGAAACTGACAATTCCTGTCAATAAGTTAGTAGAACAGCTTAAGGATTTGCCATCAATTAGAAAGGTCGATTTAATCGCATATGAATAACATAGCTATTTTCGGATATGGAACCGTTGGCAAAGGCGTTTATGAATTAACGAAGAATAACCCTTTATTTAAGGTTGCTGCTATTTTCGATAAACCCGAGAAGAAAGAAGAGCTTCACAATTTATTAGTTACCGATATTGATTCAATTATTCTAGATAAAAGTATAGATACTGTTGTTGAATGCTTAGGCGGAGATAGCCTTCCTCATGAAGTAATCATTAAAGCCTTGAAGAACAAGAAGAATGTTGTTACCTCCAATAAGGAAACTATTTCAAAGCATCTAAGCGAATATCTAAGACTTGCCAATGATAACAAAGTCTCAATTCAGTTTGAAGCCTCAGTTGGAGGCGGAATACCTTTGATTTATCCTTTAACTATTCAAAGTGATTTTGATGAAATCTTTGAAGTTAAAGGTATTCTTAATGGCACCTCTAATTTTATTTTGACAAAGATGAGCGATGAAAAGATGGATAAGAATGAAGCTATTAAGTTAGCCCAAGAAAAAGGCTTCGCCGAAAAAGACCCTACTGCTGATTTGGAAGGCATCGATATGGTAAGAAAAGGCTGTATTTTAGCTTCCTTAATCACTAAGAAAGAGATTCATAATGAAGATATTCTTCATTTTGGAATCAGTAACCTCAATGCCTCTATGATTGCTGAGGTTGCTTCTAGAGGGAAAGTCTTAAAATTAATAACTGATATTAAAGTAAGTGATAAAGGTACCTCAGTAATAGTATTACCGGTTGCTATTGACAAAAATAGTCCTTTAGCTCAAGTAAAGAATGAATACAATGGTGTCTTAATCTTAGGAAAATATCAAGAGCCTTTGACTTTCATTGGAAAAGGAGCCGGTAAGAATCCTACTGCTAGTGCTATAGTCTCTGATTTAGTAAGAATCAACAAAAAAATTGCTTATCCTTATCCTGACTTAAAGCCTTACTATCCTTTGACTTCCGACTTAAAAGGAAAATATCTCCTCTTCAGTAAGGAATCACTTAAAGAAGTAAATGATCCCACTGAGCAGGAATTAAAAGCCGCTATGTTTATAGCTAGAGTTGAATAATCAAAGAGGAAAATTAAAATGAAATCATATAATTTCGCTGTTGTAGGTGCTACGGGATTAGTTGGAAGAACCTTCCTTAAGGTCATGGAAGAATATCATCTTCCAGTTAAGTCTTTACGTCTTTTTGCTAGTGCTAAAAGCTTAGGAGTAAAGTTAACTTATGCTGGTAAAGAATATGAAGTCGAGGAACTAAAAGAAGGCTGCTTTGTTGGAACTGATTTTGCTCTCTTTAGTGCGGGAGCCTCAGTTAGTAAAATCTGGGCAAAAGTAGCTAGTGATGAAGGAGCCTTAGTTGTTGATAATTCTTCTCAGTGGCGAATGGAAGAAGACTGTGCTTTGATTGTCCCTGAAATAAATATTGATGATTACAAGGACAAATCTCGTATCATTGCTAACCCTAATTGTTCTACTATTCAGTCAGTTTTACCATTAAAAGCTTTAGATGAAGCTTTTGGATTAAAGAAAGTCACTTTTACTACTTATCAGGCAGTCTCTGGTTCCGGAAAGAAAGGCCTTGACGACTTAGCTAGATGTGAAAGAGGAGAGAAGAATCAATTCTATCCTTATGATATTTCTAAAACCTGCATTCCGGAGATTGATATCTTCTATGATGATGGCTATTCCAAGGAAGAGATGAAGATGGTTAATGAGACGAGAAAGATTCTTCATCGTCCTGACTTAAAAATATCGGCTACTTGTATTAGAGTCCCAGTCCCTGTCGCGCATGGAGTGGTGATGCAGGCTGAATTTAAGAAACCTGTTGATGTTATTAAGGCTAGAATTGCCTTAGCCAATTATGAAGACATTAAAGTCTTAGATGACCCTAAGAATCATATCTATCCTGTATCCACAATTGCTGCTGGAAATGATTATGTCTATGTTGGAAGAATCAGAAAGGATTTAGCTGTCGATAATGGCTTACTCCTTTATTCCGTTGCCGATAATGTCAGAAAAGGAGCCGCCAGCAATGCTGTTCAGATTGTGAAGAAAATCATTGCTGAGTGGGAGCATTAATCATGGATAAGGTTTGCAAATTCGGAGGATCATCTTTAGCTAATAGCGAAGAGTTTGAAAAAGTTAAAAAGATTGTTCTCTCTGACCCTAATAGAAAAGTAGTAGTTGTCTCAGCTTTAGGAAAAGATGCTAAAGACAGCAATAAAGTTACTGATTTGCTTTATTTGACTTATCAGCACCACAAATATCACGTTGATGCTAAACCTCTTTTTGATGATATCAAAAATCGATATCTATCTATCGTAAAAGAGCTTCATCTTACTATTGATTTAGAGACAGAATTCGATAATCTCTGGAAGAGAATCCAAAGTGATGATATCGATGAAGAGGAACTAGTTTCAAGAGGTGAATACTTTTCCGCTAAGTTGATGGCTAATTACTTAGGCTTTGATTTTGTTGATTCTAAAGACTTGATTCATTTTGACTATGATGGAAAAGTCAAAGAAGCTGAAACTAAAGACGCTATTGCTCTGGCTAAATCAAATCATGAAAAAATGGTAGTGCCTGGTTTCTATGGCTCCTATCCGAATAAGAAAATCTGTCTATTCTCTAGAGGCGGCTCTGATGTCACTGGATCCTATCTAGCTAAAGGCATTAAAGCTGAACTATATGAAAACTTCACTGATGTTTCGGGTTTCTATATGGCTGATCCAAAGATTGTTGATAATCCTAGAAGAATCACTCAGATTTCCTATGATGAGTTAAGAGAGCTTTCCTATATGGGAGCTTCTGTTATTCATGAAGAGACCATCCTCCCTTTAATGGAAGATAAGATTCCTCTCATCATCTTGAATACTAACCATCCTGAAGAAGGTGGAACCTTAATTCAAAAGACTACTACTAACAGACAGCATCTGATTACCGGTATTACTGGTAAGAAGAACTTCCTTGCTTTAACCTTTGTAAAGCAAAAGAGTGTCGATAAGCTTTCTGTCATTATGAGTGTCTTAAAAGTCTTTGAGATGTTCCATATTCCGCTTGAACATATTCCAACCTCTATTGATAGCTTTACTGTTGTAGTCGAAAAGAAAGCTATTGAAGAGAGATTCTATGATGTGATAGCTGAATTAAAGAAGATTCCTTCTATTATTTCTATTGCCGAAGATGATGACTTAGCTCTACTTGCCGTAGTCGGTGGCAACATGGTAAAAAAGACCGGAACTAGCGGTCGCATCTTATCCGTCTTTGGTGAGCAGAACATCAATATTAAGATGATTGACCAAGGTGTTGAGGAATTCAATATCATCATCGGTGTCTCTAACGGTGATTTTGAAAAGTCCATCAAAGCTTTGTATGAGCGATTCGCTCACGAAAAAGTCAATGAAGAATAAGTAATAAAACGGCTATGAGATTAAACCAATACCCGTTTTATTACTTGCTTAGGAAGGCTTATCTTCTTTTAAAACCACGATACTTAAGTAAGGTGAATTTCCATCAATGTATTCATGTGAGAAACTAGGTTGTCCGTAACTAATATATCCGGTAGCTTCCTGGTCATTGAACATGTATTGATCACAGCAAGAAGAAAGGGTATTTATGTCTGCACTCATGGTTATTTCCTCATTGCTTTTGTCTCTAATTCGTGTGAGCAAAATCACTTGGAAGAAACATGATCCATCCTCTCCACTTTTCCCATTGGAGAAGTACCAATGGTTATCCTTTTTTTCCATATAGCCATCAAAATAGGTGGAATCCACTACCCCAGGCAGTGTTTCTGCATTTGGCTCAGAAGAGGTTGAAGATGTTCCTCCACATGAGCATAAAGAGAATAGGCATATTCCGCATAGAATTATTGGAAGTCTTCTAGTCGATAACCATTTTATTTATAAAATTTCCTGTCTTATTTCCTATTAGATTTTTGATTTGTCAGTTAAGAATTAATATGTTGACTAATTAACAATTATAAGCTGGCAATACATATAGTCAACTATCTGTATAAATTCTTATTTTTTTCTTTTGAAGAATAAAACGGTTTTAAGGTATATAATCTATTGGATAAAAATGGTAATAACTTTTCAGAATGTCTCTTTTAAATATGTGGATCGGTATCTTTTAAAGGATGCCTCTTTTTCCATCACTGAAAAAGAAAAGATTGGTCTTATGGGAGTCAATGGCTCTGGTAAGACGACACTTTTAAAGCTTGTCGTTGGAGAAGAAAAACCGGTTGAAGGAACCATTGTCAAGTCTGGTAATATCACCATCAACTATCTTGAACAGAATCAGACTTTCAAGGATGATGAAACCGTTCTTGAAGCTATCACTTCAAGAAGCAGCAAAGAGCATCCGATTCCTGACTATGAGATTAAGTCTGCTCTGAACCATTTAAAGTTATTTAATTACCAGGCTTTATGTAAAACCTTGTCAGGCGGAGAAAAAAAGCGACTATCATTAGCTATCTGCTTATTAAGTTACTGTGATATCTTGCTTCTTGATGAACCAACTAACCATTTAGACAATGATACGATTCTTTGGCTTGAAAACTATCTAAGGAAATGGCCACATGGTTTACTTTTAGTAACCCATGATCGTTATTTCTTAGAGAATGTCTGTTCTAATATGCTCGAACTTGATCACGGACATGTCTATACCTATGTTGCTAATTACTCTAAATATCTAGAGTTAAAGGAACAGAGAGAAGAAAATGAAGCCCATCAGGAACAGAAAGTAAAATCTCTTTTAAAGAATGAATTGGCTTGGATCAGAGCTGGTGCACCAGCTCGTTCCACTAAGCAGAAGAGCCGTATCCAAAGATTCAATAAATTAGCTACTATCGAATTCCAAAAAGATTCCAAACTTAATATGTCTTCTATTGATAGAAGATTAGGTAATGATACCATTGAGATTTCTCATGCCTCTAAAGCTATTGATGGCAAAGTCCTTTTTACTGACTTCTCATTTTCTTTGCCTCGCTATTCCAGAGTTGGAATAGTCGGAGATAATGGCTGTGGTAAATCGACCTTATTTAAAGCCATTATGGGTAAAACTAGTCTTGATAGTGGCTCTATCACTATTGGTCAGACAGTAAAAATTGGCTATTTATCTCAGGAACTCATGGAAATGGATCCTGAAGATCGAGTCATTGATTTTATTAGTAGGGACGGAGGTAGTATTGATACTTTAGATGGTAAATTATCTCCTAAGCAACTATTAGAGACATTCCTTTTTGATTCCGATAAACAGTATGCTTCTATTAAGACCTTATCAGGTGGAGAGAAAAGAAGATTACAGATATTAAAAGTCTTAAGCAGTAATCCTAATATCTTAATCTTGGATGAACCTACTAATGATTTAGATATCTATACTTTAGAAGTCTTAGAGGAATACTTAGATAACTTCAAAGGACCAGTCTTAGTAGTCTCCCATGACCGTTACTTCTTAGATAAAGTCTGTGATACCCTCTTAGCTTTTGAAAACCAAAAAATCAATAAATATACCTGCTCCGTCTCTGAATACTTAGCTAATCAGACAAAAGGCGAAGACAATAAGAAAGAAGAAAAGACTGTTAGAGTCAGGACTCATCCATCTACTGGAAAGATGAGAGACAGGTTAGCTTATTTAGAAAAGCATACTATCCTTCTTCACAAAGAAATATTTGAGATTGATAAGAAACTTAATACCCCCACTTCTAACTATCAGGAAGTGAATAGATTAGGTGAAGAAAGAAACAGTAAAGCTAAACAAGTCGAAGAAGAAGAAAACGAATACTTAGAGACACTTGATGAATTAGATAAGGCTTTAGAAGAAGAGAAAAAGTAATTAGCAACTTTCTTTAATAAAATAAAGAAAGAATTAAAAAATCCCTGACTGGATAACCAATCAGGGATTTCTTTTTTAGTTAGTTTAGAACTAATTAATATCTGCCGTAACCGCCGCGATCTCCGCCACGGTCATAACCATCATCGGAATCTCTTCCTCTGTCGCTATAGCCATGGTCTTCACCGCGATATCCGCCACGATCAGAATGTCCGTATCCGCCACGATCACCACCGCGATATCCACCGCGATCAGAATGACCATAACCTCCACGTCCACCACCGAAACCGCCACGGCCATGTCCACCACCGAAACCGCCACGTCCGCCCTGAGAAGAGCGAGGCTTTCTTTCGGAAAGCTCGACGTTGACTTCACGATCTCCGACCTTCTTGCCGATAAGACCCTTCATGACATCATCGATGACAGTCTTAGGTAATTCGAAGAAGGAGAACTTATCTCTGATGAATACATCAGTGAAATCAGTGTCCTTGACGGTAGGAACATTATCCATAATGAGCTTCTTGAGGGAGTCATTATCTTCAAAGCCATCAAATTCACCGACATTGATGAAGAATCTCTGAACAGTAGAGCTATCATCAGTGGCAGCAACAGCCTTGGTTTCTTCCTTCTCATCTTCAAGGACCTTGATTAAAGCTAAAGCAACAGTCTCAGCAGTAGCTAAATTCTCGGTCTTGCCATCGTTGATGGCAGCAAGAATAGTATCTAAATCAGCTTTCTTATCTTCCGGCTTGCCCTTGTCGGCAATGCCCTTAACGGCTAAAGTAATTTTGTCTAATTCCATAATTTAATTTTTCTTTCTGAGGTGAAGCCACGTGCTTCATCTTCCTTTATTTAATAGCTTCCCGTACGCTTTTTTAAGAGGACTATCGTTAGTAAGTAAGAACTAAGCTTTTTCTAGTCTTACTAGAGACAATACTTTTAACTAGTGAATAAACCGCATCTCGTCAAACTTTTGGGTCAATCGTCTTTACGTCATGTCCGGGCAGCTATATCAGTTAATCAAGATTCTAAAAACTTTCTGGTCTTTGAACGCTTCATCTTCTTCTCACACTGGTTCTGCCTAAAATCAATGTGATGTAAGTTTCTTTTCTACCTTTGCTTAATAAGGTATGAAGAAGCCTATCTACATCTACTGTCAAGATTTGAATAGGAGCAACTTCCTATTTCAAGTTTCTTCAGCTTTACCTATTTATATAGCTAGTTCCTATAAAGATAAGTTTGAATGTAGTACTGATTGATCATCTCATCTTCTAATATTGATAATAAGGAAGAGAATGAATTCATCTGCTTGTTGCTTTGTGGGTGAGTAAGAAGTTTCTGTTAAGTGAATTTTCTTTGTTAACCTTAACTAGAGCAGGTTAACTAGGACATATAAGGGATAAGTAATAAGTAGGAATAAAGAAGTTAAAAGTCTTTAGGTAACAAGGAATAGACTTAGATATTAGGTTAGGAGTAACGGTAGTCAGTCTATACCTACTATAAAGAGTTCTTTTAGATAAGCCGTATCACTATATCATACTTAACGGAAGATAGCATAACAAATTTTAACTTTTTTGAAAATGTGCCTTATTCACGTGATTTTATAAAGCAAAAATTGATTCAGGATAGTTGACAATAAATGATTTTTTATCTTTGGCTATTAGGAAACCAAAAACATATTTAAAAGGATGACGCTTGGAACTAATCAATTCTCTTTGTTTGAAAGGAAATATTAAAAAACGAAAAGAAAAGGCCTCCCTAAAATTGAAGAAAGCGAATACAATCAGATAGCTTTTAAGAGAGGAACTAATATCACATAGTTATAGTTCTTTAAAAAGAAGACTTTATATCTTATTTTTTAGGAAATTTAAAGAAAACTTCATATTACAAAACCTAAAAATAGTATGTTGAAATCTACTTTCATTTAACTCATTAAAAAAATATATGGTATCGCTTACAACTGACTAAAAAGTTTAAAAAGCTCCGATTCTTAAGGACTTGAAAATTTTAGGGACCAATTATCTATCTTAGAAAAATTAATATAATTCTAAGATAAGTTAATAAAAATATGTACAAATCTAATGCAAGCATTTGCTTATTTTAAACTGCTCTTATAAAATTTGGCTGTAAAAAACATATGCAAGCAATTGATAACGCCAAAAATTATATCGAACTAAATTTGTTGGAATCCGGACGTGAAGTCTGTATTCCTGAGAAGGAAATTGTCTTCTCTCAGAAGACTTATCATCTTTTCCATTATATTGTCTCTGGGAAGGGCGTCTTTGAAATCAACGGAAAACAATATCATCTCCATAAAGGAATGATTTTCTATATTCCTCCTCAAAGTGATGCTAAATATGCTCCAGATAGAGATGATCCTTGGACTTATGAATGGTTAGGCTTTGATGGCTCCACTATCGAGAACTATTTAATTAGAGCTGACATCAGTAAAAACAATCCCATCTTTATTGATAAGGAAGGAACCTTGAGAAAGTACTTCGATGAAATCAACAATGAACTAAACGATGTCTCCTATCTGAATATCGTCTGCCTGGGTTTAGCTTATGAGCCTTTTGGCCAGATCTTAAAGATGAATGGTGGCATTAATAACGAATTCACTTCTTCTGAATCCTACATTGTTATGGCTAAACAGTTTATTGACAATAACTTTCAGTTTGATGTCAAGGTAGAGGATGCGGCTAACAGCATTGGCATTACTACTAACTATCTTGCCAATATCTTCCAAAAGAGTGTTCATTATTCGCCTAAACAGTATTTGATTAATGTCCGAATGACAAGAGCCAAACTACTCCTTAAAACTGAACTATAAGATTAAGGATGTTGCTAAAAAGGTAGGTTATAAGAATCAGCTTCACTTCTCAAATGAATTCAAGAAATTCTATGGCGTCAGTCCGAAGAACTATGAAAATCAGGAGGAGATAACAAATGAAAAACAAGATCTTAACGTTTAGTTTGATGACAGTCGTTGCTTTCTCTTTATTTAGTTGCAAAAGCAATGCTAGTTCTACTAGCCAAACTACTACTTCAACATCTAATAGTTCCACTCCAGTTTCATTCACTTATAGTGATAAAACCTATGAGAAATCATATGGAACTAATCCTGATAATACCGAAACCCATGATTATTCAAACAGCAAAGTAAAGAAGACTGATAAGGACTTAAGAAGCGATTTTGCTATGGGCGTTGATGGCTCTATGATTAACAAGATCGAAGCTTTAGGTGGTCAGTATTACAACCAGGATGGGAAGAATCAGGATGTCTTCCAGATCTTAAAGGAGAACGGAGTTAACTTCTTCCGTATCCGTTTATGGAATAATCCGGAAAACAAGTTCGGTAAGACATATGGCGGAGGAGAGAACAATATCGATACTGATATTGCTTTAGCTAAGAGAGCTAAGGCAGTCGGAATGAATGTTCTTCTTGATTTCCACTATTCCGATTTCTGGGCTGACCCGGACAATCAGCAGCTTCCTAAGGCTTGGAGAACTCTTGATAAGGAAGATATCCCCAATGCTGTCTATGAATATACCCGTGATAGTCTCCAGTCTTTCAAAGATGCCGGCATAACTATTGATGCTTGCCAGATTGGCAATGAAATTAATAACGGAATGTGTGGAGATTATGGAACTATTGATTGGAATGATACTTCTACTTCCTTTGATTATATTGCCTCAATCCTCTCTGATGGAATTAAGGGGATGAAAGAAATCTTCCCGGATTGCTATTCAGTCATTCATCTTGCTAACGGTGGTAACTCTCAGGAATTTGAAACTTACTTTACTGCTCTTGATGATAGAAAGGTTGATTACGATATCATCGGCGCTTCTTACTATCCTAACTTAAGCGGTGGCTTAGATGAATTAGAAGCTAATCTTAATAATATTACGGCTCTTACTAATAAGCCGGCCATGGTCTGTGAAATCAACTGGGGCTTCACTGATGAATCCGTTACCGGTGTTACTGCCAATCAATATAATGGCTCAACCTATGAAGATAAGGGCGGCTACTTGACTAGCGAACAGGCTCAGGCTACTTGCATGAGAGATGTCTTAAATATCTTAGCCAATGTCCCTAACAACTTAGGCTTAGGTATGTTCTACTGGGAACCGGCTTGGCTTCCGCTTTCTGGTGCTACCTGGGCTACTAAATACGGACAGTCCTATCAGTACACTGGTGTTGATACTAATGCCACTTCTTATACTGATGGCTTAGCTACTTGGCGTAATCAGGGTCTTTTCTCTTATACCGGTAAAGCTTTAGCTAGTTTACAGGTCTTTAATTTAGCTAAGACTGGTCAAAATGCCGTTGAAGAAAAATCAACTAAGTTAAGAAACTCAACTGTGGATGTCACTCTTAATATTGCGGCCGATGAGACTCTTCCTACTACTGTCTCAGTCGAAACTAACTACGATGCCATTAGGGATGCTTCAGTAACTTGGAAACCAGTGAAGCTAGCGAAGTTAATACTATTGGTAAGCATACCGTTACTGGTACTGTTACCTTAGGAGATGGAACCACTTCTTCTGTTACGGCTAATGTCACCACTATCGAAAACCTCGTAGTTGATCCTGGATTCGAAAATCAGGGAGAGACTGATATTGTTAAGACTCCTTGGTACATTGATTCTGTGACTCCTACTGGTGATAAGGTTGCTAAGCTTGATAGAAAGACAGATACAAGATCTGGTACTACTGATCTTAACTGGTATCATTCCTCTAAAGACTTTACTTTCAAAGTCTGTCAGGATATTACCTTAAATAAGGGAACTTATACTCTTCAGACTTACATCATGGCGGTGGCTCCTACCGATAAGGCACATACTAAGCTTGATGTCTTTATGAATGTTGGTGAGACCACTTATTCGGCTGATATGAAAGATATCATCTCTGGCTGGAATGATGGCTACCATTGTACTAGCGAAGATGAAGAATCTACTTTAATTGATATGGTTATTACTGAAGATAACACTAAAGTCACTATTGGCATTGAAGGTGCTGGTGTTGCCGGTGCCTGGGGCCATAACGATGATTGGTCATTAATCAAAGAAAACGTCTAATTATGCAAGAAAAATTCATTCTTAATTTGATTGACCGCCCTGAGTTAGCTCCTGAGTATGCGGAAAAGCTTACCGGTCAAGGCAAGCAAGAGAATATCGGAGACAAGAAACTCAGTTCCGAATCCTTCGACATCTTCAAGTTTCAGCAGGATACTGCTCATAAGAACGGCTTAAGAACAACCATTCAGATGACTTATGCCTCCATGTTCAATGATGAAGCCATTTCCATGGCTAAGCATGATTATGAAGTCTATGGCGATAAAATTTCCCTCTCATTATTGGGCTTACCTTGTGAGGAGTTTAGAAAGAAGTATAAGACTAAAGACTTCTGTATTTGGATGTTCTCTAAGAAAGACAAGATGAAGATTGTCGATGATGTCTTCGCTATGTTCTATAAGAAGTTTGGCTTCTATCCTGAATCTACTAGCTCTTATTACATTGATGCCTTCACTTTAAGATACATCAAGAAGAAGTATCCCAGTGTCATATGTGCTGTCGCTACTTGCTGGGAAGAAGGTCCTAAAGCTTTCCATACCTGCAATAATTCCTGGTATACCTTCTTAGATGGTGGCCCTTGGGCTCCTTGGTATGCCTCAAAAGAAAACACTCATTGCCCGGCTAGTTCAAAGAAAGATGATGTAGGCATTGTTTGTATCCCTCATTTAAGCCGTGATCTTCAAGCTTGCTTTGATGGTAATGGTAGCAATTTTGGTACTCATCCTCAGAATGTCCTACGTGGAATGATTTATGAAAATGATGAGATTCCATATTTCTACAATCTAGTTGACGAATATCGCCATTTAGGTAAATACAATGATGGCTTCAGTTACAACATGATGTTTGTCGGACCTGGCTGGCTTAATAAATTAGGTCGCTGGGAAGCTCCTTATTCGCTTCTTAAGAAATCTTATGAAGACGGTGTAGCCTACTATGGAAAACTAAAGAAGGAAGGAAAACTCGCTGATATGACGATGAGCGAGTTTGCAAAATTCTTCAAAGCCAATAAAGGCTATAACGACCCCCAGTGTGCTCTTTGGAAAGATATCCTTTATGGTTCGAATAAGGAATGCTTCTGGTACGCTGATCCTTACTTAAGAACCTGTCTTGATTTTAATCAGGGCGGTGCCATGATCGACTTTAGACCCTATGCCGCTAAACTTGACTGGGAAGTCGGCATTGGAACTAAACATATCTATGATGCTAGCTACCCTTATCTCATCCAGGCTAACTATCGAGCTGGCTACTTCACTCACTATGCTGGAGCCGGAACCGTCAAATCAGCCAAGATTGTTTATGGCAAGGAAGAAGTTGATCTTTGCCTTGAAAGAACGATGGCTAAGTATTCTAAAGTTGGAGAAGACACCTTAATCACTGTTGATCCAGTTACGATTAAATTCTCTGACTTCGAGGTTGTAATTCAGTCTAAATTCCTTTTCAAGAAAGGCAAAGGCCTTATTGAGATATCTCGTAATATTCTCAATGATATCGGTGATAAGAAAATCACAATTGAAGAATACTTCACTGGTGCCTTTGGAACTACTGAATATCAGGAAGATATGTCTAAAATTACTCTCGGCTATAAAAAAGGCTAGGAAGATACCCATATCCGTTTTGCCTATAAATGCC
>ENA-UOOE01001200-UOOE01001200.1-fermentation-metagenome-genome-assembly--contig:-NODE-1200-length-22543-cov-5.767743_pt1 | contig 22543 bp, 23 predicted proteins | sample MGYA00245776_ERZ724021 | MGnify/ENA primary metagenome ERZ724021 (study PRJEB28704, sample SAMN03018321) | fermentation metagenome | biome: anthropogenic terrestrial biome; feature: soil; material... | reverse complement strand
TGAATCTTGGGCAAGGGATAGCTGCTCATGTCAATTACATTATCCAAAAACCGGACTGCCGCGTGGACCACCTGTTCCAGACGCCGGTAATCAATGGCGCCGTCTTTGACAAAGCGGGAAATGTTAATAGAACCCAAATTGCATGCTTCATAGGGGAGCAGAGGCTGTTCGCCGCAGGGATTGGTGCTCTCTATATCTCCCAGCTGGGGGGTGGGGTTGTCTTTGTTGACCCGGTCGAGAAAGATGATGCCTGGTTCGCCGTTGCACCAGGCGGCGTCCACTAACTTGTCAAATACTTTCTTGGCTTGCAGGGCAGACGTTGGCTGTCCGTCCCTGGGGTTAATGAGGGAGTAATCTCGGTCGGCCTTGACGGCGTCCATAAATTCCTCGGTGAGAGCGACTGAGATGTTGAAATTGGTCAGTTCGCTATTGTCTTCTTTGGCAGTGATGAAGCTAAGAATATCCGGATGGTCCACCCGCAGCATTCCCATATTGGCGCCCCTGCGGGTGCCGCCCTGCTTAACCGCCTCGGTAGCAGAGTTAAATACTTTCATAAATGAAACCGGGCCGCTGGCAACGCCGCCGGTAGACATTACCAAGTCATTTTTCGGACGGAGGCGGGAAAAGGAAAAGCCTGTGCCGCCGCCGCTTTTATGAATCAAGGCTGCGTATTTGATGGAGTCGAAGATGTCTTCCATGGTGTCTTTCACCGGCAAGACAAAGCAGGCAGCCAGTTGCTGCAAATCCCGACCGGCATTCATGAGGGTAGGAGAGTTAGGCAAAAAATCCTGGGAGGTCATTAGTTTATAGAATTCTTCGGCCCATTTCTCCTTGTCTCCGCTGGGGTAATTTTCTTCAGCCAAAGCAATATTCTTGGCAACCCGCCGGAACATATCCTCCGGGCTCTCAGCTACCTTTCCGTCTTCTTTGACCAGGTAGCGCTTCTCAAGAACTTTGCGTGCATTTTCAGTAAGTGTCATGTTAGCCCCTCTTCCACAATATGTAGTGTGTGGTTTATTATATCAGCACAACATATTGTAGTCCAGACCCATTCTGGCATAAATTTAGCCACTGTCCATATTTTTTCTTGCCGGTCCTCCGTTTTTCTGCCTTAGCTTCAATTTCATGTTTTCATTCAAAAAAAAGTGCAGCTGCACTGCACTTTTTACTGGACCTTGAATCTAGTCTGGTAAACGGGAATTAATAGCTTCTGCCCCGGCTGCAGGCAATCCTGCTCCGAAAGGCCATTATAGTCCCACAGCAATTCCTGAGTGGTGTTAAAGTTCCGGGCTACAGAGAATAAACTGTCACCTTTTTTGACCATATAGAGGATGACGCTGGCATTGACAGGAACCTGAGTGGGATCGACCACATGCACATCGGTTACTGCCCTGAATTCCACCTCTTCGATGACTTCAACACGCATAAGCACCGGCACAGTATAGCGACCCTCGGCACACTCTGCGTCTTCCGGCCAGGCCCAAGACTCAACAGAATAACCCCTGGCGCTGCCTTCCAAGTCGAAGAACTGGCTGAACTCCTCTTCCTGCACCAGTACCCGCCGCAGGCCGCTCTCATCGGTATAATAGACATTTAGGGTCAGCAGGCCTCGCACCAGGATTTTGCCTTCCAATGCCTGGGACTCGATGACTCGCACCTTGGGCAAGACCGTATCAATTGATTGCGGCAAACTGGCAAAAGGACAGTTGCCATCCAAAGTTACCTTAAATTCACCTTCACCTATGCGATTCCTGAGCTGAATTGTCCGTTGTTGACTGTCAGCGCCAGTCAAGCTGGAAACGTATTCTGTCATCTGTTCTCTGTACCCTGTGGCAGTTGCCTTGAGGCCCAGCTCTAGTTCCAGCGCCCCTCCGTCAGATACTACATTCAGATCTGCCTTGATAAAAGAACAGGCCAAGGAGCTCTCATTGATTTCCGAAGCCTCAAAGTCCAGCTCCAAATCAAAATCTTGGCTGCCGCTAACAAGTTTAACTCCTCCATCTCCGGTCAGGCAGTAAACCTTTGCCAGAACCAAGCCAGAAGCCCTCAGCCTTCCCTCTTCCACCTGCCAGCCGAGATTGCCAAAGCAAAGTTCGGTACCAGACGGCACCATTTCCCGCTCTAGCGGCAGACGTAAGGTCATTGTCTTCTCAGCGCCAATTTCTTTTATAATCTGTTGCATCCTGACAATGCCGGTCCCCGCCAGCAAGTCGCCGCCGCTTACAGCAGACACCATTTCAATTTCCTGACTCTGCAAGGCCCACAAATTTATGAATATATAGGCCGTAATATTGGCAACATTGCCTTCACCTTGGTCAACTTCAATGCCATCGATTCGGACATCTGCCTCAAGCCTGACGCCAGGGCTGAGAACCGGGACAGTAAAAGCAGCCATAAATTCCTGGGCTGGCACAGCCAAGGTGTGAACCTGCTCATCACTATCCACACAAGACAAAATTCCTTCCAACTGGCCCTGAACCCTGATCTTGCCTGGTCCTTGAAATATTGAGAGTTTGTCTTTTGGCAGCATTAATACTGGCTGAAGCAGGTATTGCGCGCTGTCCGGAACCTTAATACTGGCCGGCACAGTAACCTCCTGTTCAGCGCTAAAGACAACGGTTTCCAGGTATACTCGCCGGCGGCTAACCTTGACCTGGTCCTTGCTTGACATTCCTTAACCCCTCCCGCACTTGTGTTAGGACTATAATAATATATGCGGAAATGGCAGATAAATGCCCAAAAAAATAACCGCCCATGGCGGTTATGAGGCACTGTAACAGTAACGCTTGTCTCCAAAAGTAATTTCAACAGTCTTTGTCAAAATATCAGCATAAGAAAATGACATTTTTCTGTTGAAATAATTTTCATCTAGCCTGATTAAAAAATGAGAAGGATAGGTCTTTTCCAGGACTCCTGTCCTTTCAATAGATTTCTTGCGTCCGCGATTGGCTTTAAGGGTGACCTCTTTACCAATAAATTGATCCAGATCTTGTTTGATAGTCGCCAACGTGTTTCTATCTGCCAATAACATCACCCCACGCTATTTTATAGATGAAGTATAACATGTTGGCGGGAACTTGTCAAACCAAAACAATGATTATAGCAGTGTAGCCAGAAGCTGTCAAGGGTAATTTTAGTATTTTTCAACCTCTGTGATATTTTCACAGAGTAACACGTCTGAGAAAATATCATTATGGGACAAGTAATTTTGCTGTCTTTCCCACCGCCGGCCTGGAAAAATTAAAGCAGGGCGGAACAATTCCCTTTGCATTAAAGCCTCTGCTTTTCGGTAAGGCGAGAATATTTCCCTGAAGAAAAAAAGCTCAGATTTTTATTCTGAGCCTGTTTCTTGCTAAACTTTGGGCAGCCCCAGGCGAAACTGGCCGCGGGTTTCAATGCCGCCAATACCGGCGGGGCCTGTGACACTTTGCTCTAGGGTTTCCTGAATATTTGCCGTCCGGGTTACGGGGGTATAGGCCACTTTCTGCACCACCATAACCGGATCCAGACAGTGGATCAAGACTCGGTCCGGCGAGCTTGCATAATTCGCTCCTGCCGCCAGCAACCCTTGGTACCAGGACTGGCAGGCGCCTGCAAAAATCACCAGATCATCTTTGCTGGGCTGGTAGCTGCGGGCAATTTGCACTGCTTCGATAAAATAGCGCACGTTATGGTATTTATCCAGTCCGTCCTCCCCTGAATCACTTTTAATCATGCCATCGTGGCCGGTAAGGACTAAGATGTCGGGATTATATTTCCGAAGAAAAGTTTCCACTTGGCCTGGCTGATGAATCTCAGGCAGGAATAAGCTTGTATTTGCAATTTGCAGCTCATTATAGGCCTTCCGGCATATTTCCATGTAATCAGCATCGCCGTCGAGATGCAGGACTTTGCCTGGAATCTCAACATAATCAGGACGTTTTTTTTCTTTGCCAATAAATCTAGCCTGACGGCTTGCCCGGGATACGATTTCTATTCGCAGTTTGAAGGATTTTGCCCTATAGTTGGCAATTTCGCCTATACCCGGTTTAACCAGGTCTGAAAGGGGCGCATCGGCACACAGGCGAATATCCACTCCCCGGAGCATCGCCATTTGTGTCCTCTTATCGATTGATTCTACTTTAAAGTAGATATCTTTGCCATGGGACAAGCGCAAGACGATATCGCCTTTGACAATCTCCATTCACATTCCTCCTAGTGACAGTATATGAACCTGTCTGCCAGGAGTAGCTAGGCATAGTCAACCTTTGTTAGCCTTGTCCCTCTAAAATGTCAGCCAAAGCAGCGAAATCCTTTATAGAAAGTTTTTCCCCCCTGATTTCTTCCCGTAGGCCAATTTGGGCAAGGGCCTTGCCAGCCTCGTCTTTGCTAAGGCTCAAGGCCGTGGCCAGCAGCCCCTTCAACATTTTGCGGCGCTGGCTGAAGGCAATCTTCACTAAGCGGAACATGAACTTCTCATTGCGGGGCTGAAAAGGAGAAGGGCGCCATTGCAGCCTGACCGCCGCCGAATCCACCTTTGGCGGCGGATAAAAATTGCCAGGACCGATTTTAAAGAGCATTTCTGCCTGACAGTGATACTGAATCAATATGGACAGGGCTCCATAATCCGAGGTCCCCGGCAGAGCAGTCAGCCGCCGGGCCACTTCCCACTGGACAAGGATTACTGCCCTTTCTGGCGGGTGGGGCTGTTCAATGAGTTTCGCCAAAAAAGGACTGGTTATGTAGTAAGGCAAATTTGCCACAACAATGTACGGGCCGGGAACGAGCTGGGAAAAATCTTGGGCCAGGGCATCACCCTGAACCAGCTGAAAGTTCTCCCGCTGAGAAAAGCGGCGGGCAAGGAACTGGCAGAGCAGGGGGTCGATTTCGACAGCGACCACCTTGGATGAAGAGTCCAAAAGGGGTCCAGTCATAACGCCAAGCCCAGGGCCAATTTCCAGCACAGTTTCCGCTCCCGTCAGTTGGGCGGCAGCGATTAGCTTAGCAACGGCTTCTTTATTGGCCAGGAAATTCTGACCCCAGCTTTTCCGGGCCTTGAACCCATATTGCTGCAGAAGGTCAGTGATTTCGCTCAAGTCTGATCACATCCATTTTACTCCGCCTCCAATTGTTCCAAGGCCTGTTCAAATTCTGTCCGGGTAATCCCCAGGGCATTCAGCCGCCATAAAAAGTTTTTGCTGTTTCCGTAACCTATGGCCAATAGATCCCCCAGCCTTTTGCGCCGGGCAGCAGCCTGGGGTATGCCAGTGAGGCCACCTTGGATTAAATCTTGCTGGTCAAAGGTTCTTCCTGCCGGTCCTTCGGTGCGCACCCGGGCTAAGGCTACCTTTATATCCTCAATGCTGGCGGCCTCTACCCCTACTTTTCCCTTATTGACAGCCCGCTCCCGGGGCACAAAAGCATGGCGGCAACCCGGCAGCAAGCCAGAAAGGCGCCGGCGGATTCTCTCCCCTGCATGGTCGGGATCGGTGAAAATAATCACTCCCCTGCGCCTGTTGGCGGTCTGCAGAGCCAAGATTTGGCTTTGGCTCACTCCCCAGCCATGGGTAATCATAATGTCCGCCTGGGGAAAGGCCCGGCGTACAACTTCAGCATCGTTTTTTCCTTCAACCACTATTAGTTCTTTTATCATTCTGCTTCACTACCTTAAAAAGGGACAGGTTTCCCTGTCCCAATAGATTATTCGGCATTGACGCTTTCAACGACAAAGACCCTTACCGCTCTTCTCCCATAGTACCAAGCAACCCAATGGTTGTCAAATAAAATATCCACGCGGTTGCCCTTGATCGCGCTGCCGGTATCGGCAGCAAGGGCAAAGCCGTCTTTGATAATGCGACCATGCCTGGTGGTGACGCCGCCGCCTTTAAAGCTTAGGTAACAGAGAGTTCCCAAGGGAATTACTTTGCGGTCAACGGCAATGATATAAGGGTCTACCCGCGTGCCCGTTCCTTGTATGGCCTTGCGGCCGGTAGCAGTATAGCCTGAAGCTTTGCCGGTGCACCTAGAGTACCCCCGTTCATCCACCGGACAGCCTGTGCCTTCAACCCCGGAACAGTAGGCCGTGCTCTGCACATCAAGGACGCGGCTGATGCCAATTTTTAGCCCGCCCCGGTTGATTGAGGCTATAGTGCCATATTCCAAGATCTTGTCCCGGGCGGCAACCAGGAGCTCACTGCTGAGGACATTGCGCTCAACTGCCTGGTTGTCATGATAAATAACCTGGATGATATGCAACTGCTGACCATTCCGGCCTGACTGCACCAGGCGCTCTTGGCCCCGGTAAAGGGAGTCATTGGCGACTTTGAAAACTGAGTAAGGCAAAGTAACCAATTCGTGGGAGAGCTCTGAGCTAACTCTGATGAGGGCAATTTCCCTGTTGCCGGCCGCCATGTTCTCCAAAGGGGGAATGATTTGATCTTGCTCCCGCCACTGGAGTCCGGCATCTAAAAGAACATCTGCCACTTTGGAGCCTACAGACCAAATTTCTGTGCTGACTCCGTCGTGCATGACTGTGAAGGGCTGTGCTTTTACAACTGCAATAGATGTCCACCGCTTAAGCTTATGATTCCGGGGTGGATAAACATAGTCTTCAGCCCTCAACTCCAAGCCGATTTTTTCAAGGACTTCCTCAACGCCTTTTGCTAAAGTGACACACCGGTAAGTTTTTTCATCAACATACACTGTAGCCCATTTATAATTGGTAAAGTACAAAATAGCTGTTCCTGTCAACATTAAAATCAGGATAACAAAGGCCGTCAACTTGAATAACTTCGGACTGGAGGTGAAAAACTGCTGCATATTTTTACCTCCCTGTGCCAACCATTGGACTTGGTTCATTCTACCACTTTAGAAACAATTGTCAATTAAGGCATGTCCCCATGCAGTAGTATTGACACAGTCAGGTAATTTATTCCTTTATTTTAAACAGAGTCTTGGCATTATCTGTACAGGCAGCTATCAGCTGCTCAACATCCATAGCCCGCAGGCGGGAAATTTCGGCTGCGATCAAAGGCAGGTAACCCGGCTGATTAGTCTTGCCCCGATGAGGATGAGGGGCCAAGTAAGGGCAATCAGTTTCCAAAACCAGCATTTCCAGGGGGACTGCCGCTGCCACTTCCTTTGCCCTGCGGGCATTGGCAAATGTTACCGTTCCCCCTAACCCAATATGCAAGTTGAGGTCTAGACATTGTTTCATGGTTTCCACTGAACCTGAAAAGCAATGCATTACTCCCCCATGAATCAGAGGGCCGGCTGCCGCCAAAATCGACAAGGTGTCTGCCACGGCCTCCCGCTGATGAATTACAACGGGCAAACCCAGGTCTGCAGCCAGGTCCAGTTGAGCAGCAAAGGCTTGCCGCTGTACCGGCCGTGGGGAATAATCATAATGGTAGTCAAGGCCTATCTCACCTACAGCCACCACTTTGGTCCCTGATGCTAATTTGGCCAGCTGACTGAGGCTATCTTTGTCCAAGTCACTGGCAGAATGCGGGTGGATCCCCACTGCAGCCCATATATAGGCGTGCTCTTCGGCCAGGACTCTTGAGGCAATGCTGGATTCCATATCATGGCCAATGTTGATCATTCTCGTTACCTTCATCTTGCGGGCAAAATCCAGCACCTGAACCAGTTCTCCTTGCAGTCGGGGATCATCCAGGTGGACATGGGTGTCGATTAACTCAGACATAGGACTTTGCTCCCTTCCGGAATGTCATCATCAACGAAGATCAGCTTCAGGTTGCCAGTTTCTGTCTCCAATACCAGGACTTCACCTTCGCTGGGCATCCCCTCAACTTCGGTGGGCCTCAGGTTAGATAACAGAACGACTTTCTTCCCTTCCAAGGCTGCAGGCTGGCAGGCACGAGCGACCGGGGCGAGAACTGAACAGCGCTGTCTGCCGTCGTAGAGAATCAGGTGCAACAGCCCATCATACTCCGCTACCGCCTCCGCGGACAATACCCGGGCTACAACCATGTTGATTCTGGCCAACTCCTCCCGCAGGATTAAGTCCTGCTCGGGGCCTATGCCGCCATATCCGGGAACTATGCGGGGAAAAAGCACTGGCTGGGGAAGAATTTTGGTGCCAACAGGCAGCAAGCCCCACTGCCCCAAGGAGTTCCAAGTGTATAAGCCGGGGATGCTGTCTATGCCCAATTGCCCCAGTATGCTTTGGGCCGCTTCCGGCATGATCGGTTTCAAAGTGACCGCTATAAAGCGCAGGGCCTCACAGATATTGTACAATACTGTATTCAGCCGCTCTTGTTGATTGCCGGCTGTGGCTAACTGCCAGGGAGCAGTGGAGACAATAAAACGGTTGGTGGCGCCAATGAGGTTTTTTATGGCCAGGATAGCCTGGAAAAGTTCCTGTGAGCTAATATATTGTTCTACTTTTCCCGGGGTTTCCAGGGCATACTCCCGCAGTTCCAGGTCTGCATTCTGACGAGTGAGAATATTCGGCGGAGGAATCATGTCACCGGCATATTTGGAAACCATGGAGATGACTCTGGCTACCAGATTCCCCAGTTCATTGGCCAAGTCATGATTAATCCTCTGAATAACCTGGTCCTCAGTAAAAACATTTTCTCCGGGAGCTGCTTTAATAGCCAGGAGCAAGTACCTGATACTTTCTTGTCCGTAATTTTGGGCCAAAAGCAGGAGGCTTACCTCCTGTTCTCGCCTGTCCAAAATCTTAAGAGAGCTATGGCAGACAAACCCTCCAGGTTTAGGTAAATTCAGGGCCAGCAACACACCGCACCAATAGTAAACGTGACTGAGCCACTCCCGGGGGATAAAGAGGTATGTATTGGCCCAAGACCGCTGAAAACCCCCTTCGTCCCCGGGATATCCGCAACCTGACAAGGTCGCAGCCAGAGTGCCGAACCAGTTTGCAGGCAGGATTCTTTGTTTTGCCCGGGAGACCTTCAGGGCGATTAGGACATCTTCAGCAGGCATATTGCTGATGCTGTTAAGCACATAGCCCTGCTGATATGGGGGCAGCACCAAACTTTCCTCGGCCGCCAGCTCCAAGATTTTCTTGTCGTACCGCCCAACACGAAAATAATAACCTTCCCGTTCGGCAAGGATAATATTGCCGCCGCAATTGCTGCACTGCTGAGACCCCGCATCAGGTAAACCGCAAGTTTCACATACAGCAAATTGACCGCTGCGCTTATATACTGCACCAGCCTGTTGCAGGCGCATTATCAGATGCTCAACGACAGGCTCAGGCCCAGCAAAATTCTCCTCTGCAAACCCAATTTTAAAAACGCGGGCAAATTCGCCGGGAGCTAGAAATAAATTTACCTCCCAACCCAACAGGCGCTTAAGCCTGGCAAAAACATCTGCAAGCAGCTGCAGCCAGTCAGAACCTGATCCGCCGGGGATTACACAGATATTGGCCTGTTTTTTTGCCACTGTTTTTTTCCTCCTTTTAAATGATATTTTTTATTTGACTATCATGGAAGTAATTGGTATACTATAAGCGCATTTTACATTTAATCTATGGAGGGATACAAAATGAAATCGACAGGAATCGTACGTAAGGTAGACGAACTAGGCCGTGTTGTACTTCCAATCGAGCTGCGCCGCACTTTGGACATCAATCTAAAAGACTCTCTTGAAATCTATGTTGACGGTGAAAAAATCATCCTCAAGAAATATTCTCCCGCCTGTATTTTTTGTGATGAAGCAGAGAGCATTGTTTATTTTAAGGGCAAAAACATTTGCCCCAAATGCCTTAAAGAGATGAAAGATATCGACTAAAGGACACTTAGGTGTCCTTTTTTTTATTGAGCAGCTTATATACTTCCCGCCGAGACACGCCCGTTTCATAACTTATCCTGTCTGCCGCATCCCTGGTCGACATATTTTGACCCAGGTATTTTGTAGCCAGGGCCATCAAATCAACATCTGGCTGAGGGTGATTTCCCTGACCGGGACCTAGTACAACAGTATATTCTCCCCTTTCCAGCTCCTCAGCCTGGACCTGGTCAAGGAGCTGGGCAGGTTTTCCCCGGAGCAGCTGCTGATGGAGCTTAGTCAATTCCCTGGCCAGCAAGAGATCCCTTTCAGGCATGTGCTGGTTCAGGCTGAATAACAAGGGGACAATCCTGCGAGGAGATTCGTAGAGCACTACCGGGTGTTCAATTTCTGCCAGTCCCGCCACTGCCTTGTCCATTCCCTTTCTGGGCAAAAAACCCCGGAATGTAAAGGAAGCCAGGGGAAACCCGCTGGCGGACAAAGCAACAATTGCGGCACAGGGACCGGGCAAAGGATCAACTTCAATGCCTTGGTCTATGCACGCTTTAACCAAAATCTGGCCAGGATCGGAGATTGCAGGGGTGCCGGCATCGCTGATTAAAGCGAGGCTTTTCCCGGAAAGCATGGCGGCAACCAGCTTCTCTGTCTGCTTTTGGCTGGTGTGTTGATGAAAGCTGGTTATGGGAGTATGGATATCATAGTGGGCCAGCAGTTTTTTGCTGTGCCTTGTATCCTCGGCCGCAATCAGGTCTGCCTCCCTCAACACCCTGATAACCCTTAGGGTAATATCCTCAAGATTGCCCAAGGGACTAGGGCAAATGTACAGTCTTCCTTTAATCTTTACCATCTCCCCTGAGAGTGAGTGGGGGCAAGGTCCTCAAGCCTGGTTTTGCTCCCTTTTCTGCCTCAACCAGCACGATATTTGCCTCCTTGCCAGGCCGGGGATAGACAAACTGCAGACGTTTAGGTTCAAGGCCATGCTCTCGCATAAGGCAAAAAATATCCCCCAAGCGTTGGGGGCGATAAACAAGGGCTGCCTTCCCCCCATATCGCACCAGCCAGGCAAAAGCTTTAACAACATCCTCTAATTGGCAGCACAACTCATGCCGGGCTATTGCCACAGGCTTTCTGGCATTAATCAGGGAACCGGTCACTGGCATATAGGGAGGATTGCAGGTAGCCAGGTCAAAAGATTCTGCAGGGAAAACATCATGCACCTTGCGGATGTCCCCGGCTATGACCTCAATTATATGATTTAATTTGTTCAGCTCTACTGACCGCCGGCAAAGTGCGGCCAACTCCGGCTGCAATTCTAAGGCGGCTATGTAACTGAGCTCTTTTCTCAAGGTAAGCATCAGGGGTATTGATCCCGTTCCTGTGCCCAGGTCGATGACCCGGTCATTGGCATAGAGACTGGCAAACTTACTGAGCAGCACTGCATCGGTGCCCAAGGCAAATAAGCCTTCCTGCTGAATGAGCTTGAGTCCGCCGCCAATATCATCGATTCGCTCTGTCATTTTTTCAGCAGGGAGATGCAGAACAAACAATCCCCTTCGGTGCGCAGATTGCCATACTGCAAATGACAAATATGGAATCCCTCATAATAAAGACGGGCCAGGGCATCCTGGCCCTCTTTAAATGAAACCGGACTGGCTGTCTTTCCTGGCAGCTGTTCCCGCAACCACTTATTTTCTTTTTCCAGGCGCTCAACTTCCAGGCGCAAATTTGCGCTTTCTTTTTTTAATTGGGTAATAGCCATATAAAACTGCTCAAGAGCATCTTCAATCTTTTTTACTATTTCGTCCACTTTCATTACCCCCGTCACAGCATGTCTTCACCGGCATCTCAATAATGCTGCCATCATCCTGTAACTGAACGCGGACCTGACCTTTGAGCACATTTGCCTCCACGACCTTCCCCGGGCCACTGGGGGTATCTACAACCGCACCAACATTGGGCATGCACTTTCTGGCTTCATGGTAATGATCCGATTCATAACGCAGGCAGCACATAAGGCGGCCGCATACTCCAGAGATCTTTGCCGGATTAAGAGAGAGATTTTGATCTTTGGCCATTCTGATGGAAACAGGTTCAAATTCATTGAGAAAAGTTGAACAGCATAGAGGGCGCCCGCAACTGCCTAGTCCGCCTAGCATCTTGGCCTCATCCCGCACTCCAATCTGGCGCAGCTCAATCCGGGTTTTAAAGACCGAAGCCAGATCCTTGACCAGGTTGCGAAAGTCGATGCGGCCGTCGGCAGTAAAGTAAAAAATAACCTTAGAATTGTCAAAGGTGTATTCGGCATCCACCAACCGCATATCCAAACCGTGCTTTTGGATCTTTTCTGCGCAGATTGTCAGCGCTTCCCTGGACTTTTCCTGATTCTCTTCAAGTTTGTGCAAATCTTCTGCCTGGGCGACCCGCACAACCCGCTTTAAGGGCAGGATGACTTCATCGCCTGATACCTGTTTGGGAGCCACTACCACCCAACCAAATTCAACTCCCCTGACAGTCTCGACTATAACAGGCCTGCCTTCGGTCAGCTGCAGTTGCTCTGGGTTAAAATAGTATATTTTCCCGGCATCCTTGAAGCGGACACCGACTACAGTATATTCTTCCATATCTAAACCTCCCACATCTTCAGAGCCAGACAATCAAAGACCAGACGAGGGTTACACCTGGCTTGCAAGCGTTCCCGGGCCTGGGCGCATTGGTCCAGCAAGGCAATGCTTTTGTCTTCCGGGCAATTGGCCAAACATTCCTCCAGATTGGCCTGCAGATCTTTATTTACCGGGATATAGTCCTGATTAATTTGCAACCTTACCATATCCCGCAGCCAGTACTCAAGGAAATCCAAGGCCCTGTCCGGGAAGGTCTGCCAGTTGTCTGAGGAAAGCAGCGGATCTCGGCGCCGGGCCAGCAATTCCTGTATTTCCATGGCCATTTGCTGCCGTTGTTGCCAAAAGTCATGGTCTTCCAGCAATTCCAAGGCGCGACCTAATATGCCCTCGGAAAATCCCGTCAGGAACCAGGACTGATTCTCTGGCAGTTTTTTCTTTATTAACATCTCGGAAATCATTGCCGTGGGTAGAGCAGTCAGTGTATACACCTGACTGCGGGAAACCAATGTAGGCAGCACGTTGTCGGCGCTGTCGGCAGTGAGAATACAAATCGAAGCGGCCGGCGGTTCTTCCAGTATTTTGAGGAGGCTGTTGCCGGCCTCGACGGTAAGGTTGTGACAGTTTTCCAACACCGCCACTTTGTATGCTGCTGTATTGGGCGGAGTGGAGAGAAAGGCCTTTAATTGGCGGGCCTGTTCTAATTTAACCAAAGCGCCTTCCGAACTAATCAGCAAATAGTCTGGATGTATCTCCCGGGCCAACATTTTACAGCTTGGACAACGCCCGCACAGATTCGGGCAAAACAATTTCCGGGCGACCTTGGCCGCCAGTGTTTTTTTCCCGCTGCCAGCTGGTCCGGCAAAGAGAAGTGTATTTGCTAGCCTCCCGGTTTCAATCCCCTGGAACAGGGCCTCCACAATCCGTTCATTGCCGTAAAATCCCTCAGGGTTATACTTGCTCAAACCTCTCCACATCCAGCACAAAGATGGTGGCGCCGCCGACTATGACCTCTACTGGATAGGGAACATAGGACTCAACCGCTCCGCCGATTGGGGACATAGTGGTAACTATCTTTTCTCGGGACTGACAGACTGTGCGAATTATTGACACGACATCTTCTACCTGTTCCTGACTAACCCCAATGAGCATTGTTGTATTGCCAGCTTTGAGAAACCCGCCTGTGCTGGCCAGCTTTGTTGCCCGGTAACCCTTGTCAACCAGATTCTCCATTAGCTTGACACTGTCTTTATCTTGAATGACGGCAATTACCAGTTTATTCATCCCCGCACTCCTCTCTCAATATAAGTTTTTTGCCTAAGATGGTCACGACCTGCCGGTGGATTGCTTGGACTGAAGCAGTCCCGTCCAGTCTGATCAACCCATAATCTTTCGCCAGTTGTTGGTATCCTTCCACAACTCTCTGAAAAAATCCTTCCTTGCGCTGTTCGATTCTGTCTAAACCTCGCCGGTTTGCCTGCCTGGACAAACCAGCTTCGGGTTCAATATCCAAAAGAAAAGTCCAGTCAGGCATCAGCCCGCCGACAGCCTCCAGATTAACTTGCCTAACCAATTCGACATTCTGCTCCAGTCCATAGCCCTGGTAGGCCAAACTGGAGAACAGATACCGATCGCATACGACAATCTCCCCCCGGGCCAGAGCCGGCCGGATGACATCTTGGACCAGTTGGGCCCGGGCTGCAGCCAACAGCAGCACCTCTCCCCACCGAGTCAGGACGGTTTCCGGATTCAAGAGAATCTCCCGCAGCTTGTTGCCTACAGCTGTTCCCCCAGGTTCCCGGACATGCAGGTATTGTACCCCCTGGGAGGATAAAAAATCAGACAGCATTTTCGCCTGGGTAGTCTTGCCGCACCCATCCAAGCCCTCAAAAACTATAAAGCGCCCTTTTAGATTACTTCTAACCATTGGGGAATCACCTTCTTTGCATGCAACTTTTGCAGGTACTGAACATGTTCTTGTTCCAGGCGCTGACCGGGGCCTATGACCATGGTCCCAGGCGGATATGGAGCAAGCACCTGGCGGGCAATCCTCCCCAGGGCCTTGTGGAGGGGGACTATTTCCCCCGGCCGCAGCCAAGCTTCTCGGGGGGTAATCTCCTGCCGAGGCAAAGGCGGGGGGGCAATTTCCACCACCGGCCTCCCGGGCAGAGAGGCAATAAGGGGCAGTATCCGATAGAGGGCGGCAATCCCTTTTGTCTCAAGGGCATCGGCCATTGTCAGCATAAAGAGCACCTTGTCGCCCTGGACCAGCTCGGGATATATCCCCTGGCTGTAAAGCAGTTTGACAAGACCTCGGCGGTTGGGCAAAAGAAACTTGGTCCAGTCCCGGTTATATGCCGGCTGGCGAAAGTCAAGGTCCAGCTGCCTGCTTCTAAGGTACAGCGCTTTTGCAAGCATGTTCAAGCGCCGGAGCATGGCCGTGCCGTGAGCATTAGCCCAGGTTCCCGCAAACTCCAGGGAACTTAGGAGAAGATAGCTGGGACTTGTGGTATGAAAAATATTCAGGGTTTCCTGCAGCCCTTCAGCTAAAGCCGCATCATTTATGTGCATCCAGGCGGCCTGAGTAAGGGCGGGCAGCGTTTTGTGAGGGCTTTGCACGACAACACTGCAGCCGGCAGTTACTGCGCTCTTTGGCAGGCCACAGTCCTGCCCCCAAGCCAGGTGGGCGCCATGGGCCTCATCGACAATGACGGCAATCTTTTCCCTCTGACAAATATCGGCAAGGCCAGCGATATCCGGCGCCAGCCCGAAATAATCGGGATTGGTGAAAACTGCGGCCTTGATGGATTTAGCGGCAATCAGTTTACTGACCTCTGCCGGTGCAGGCGGCAGCCAATGGCGAAGGCGTGGACAAAAGGGCTGTTCAATCCATACGGGCATTGCCCCGCTGTGTATAAGTCCAGCCAACACAGATTTGTGACAGTTTCTTTGCACCAGCACGCAATCTCCCGGTCGGGCCAGAGCGGAGATTGCGGCCATTATGCCCACACTGCTGCCGTTTACAAGAAAATATGTTTTGGCAGCACCGTATATGTCTGCCACCAGGTTTTGGGCCCGCCGGAGGACATCCCGGGAACAGTGCAGGTTGTCCAAACCAGGCAATTCAGTCGGATCAAACTTGCCGAATAAGGAGGGAAACCTGCCCTTATGACCGGGCATGTGAAAGGGAAACCTGTCCTTGCGGGATAATTGCTCCATATGCTCTCTCAGTTCCATAACAGACTGTCCTTTTTCTTCTATTTCTTCTATTATACATAATAAAAAAGGGGAAAGGCAATTAGCTTTCCCTATCCTGCCTGCCATAGCTCCTTGAGTTTCGCAACATAGAAGGCATACTTGGGGTCTTCCACATCGGTGCAGCTGATTTGTATCAGGCAATCGGCGCAGATATACCCCGCCACCAGGCGAACACCTTCCGGACAACAAAGATTGCAAATATGGCATATATTATTTTTGGCACTCATGCTCATCACCATCTTTGCCTAGATATTACCAGTATTTTGCCAATATACTTCGGACTTATTCCTGCTAACAGCTTATGTCAGCTTGGCATAGTTTGGTGCTTCGGCGGTGATGTGAACATCGTGGGGATGACTTTCCTGCAAACCGGCATTGGTAATCTGGACAAACTGCGCCTTTTGCAAGCTTGCGATATCCGGGGCACCGCAATAGCCCATGCCTGCCCGCAGTCCGCCCATGAGTTGAAAGATTGAATCGGCTGCTGTTCCCTTGTAAGGAACCCTGCCCTCAATTCCTTCAGGAACCAGCTTTTGCTGGCCAGCCTGAAAATATCTGTCCTTGCTGCCTGCCCGCATGGCTCCAATAGAGCCCATGCCCCGGTATACTTTATAACTGCGGCCCTGGTAGATTTCGATGGCCCCGGGACTTTCTTCGGTTCCCGCCAGCAAGCTGCCGATCATGACGGTATCAGCGCCGGCGGCGATGGCCTTGACAAAATCGCCGGAGTACTTGATCCCGCCATCAGCGATGATGGGAACTCCTGAACCCCTGGCTGCCTCCACACAGTTGATGATTGCGGTAACCTGAGGCACACCGACACCGGCAACCACTCTGGTAGTGCAGATTGAACCCGGCCCGATGCCTACCTTGACGGCATCTGCCCCAGCGGCAATCAGGTCCCGGGTGGCCTCGGCGGTAGCTACATTGCCTGCAATAACGTCAACACCGGGCAGCTCCTTCTTGAGCAGCTTGACAGCCTCCAGCACTCCCTGGGAATGACCATGGGCAGTATCCACTACAATAACATCTGCCTTGGCCTCCACTAGGGCTGCAGCCCTTTCTAGGGTGTCTGGGGTTACCCCCACCGCCGCCCCTGCCAACAGGCGTCCCTGTTTATCTCTGGCAGAGTTGGGATAGGTCCTGGCTTTTTCAATATCCTTAATCGTAATCAGGCCCCGAAGATTGAAATCTGCATCTACTAAGGGAAGTTTTTCAATTTTATGGGCAGCCAGTATTTCCAGAGCCTGGTCCAGGGTAGTGCCTACCGGCGCCGTCACCAGATTTTTGCTGGTCATTATTTCGGAAACTTTGCGCTCGAAATTTGTTTCAAAGCGTATATCCCTGTTGGTGACTATACCCACCAGTCTTGGGCCGCGGACGATGGGCACGCCGGATATGCGGTACCGAGCCATCAAGGCATCAGCCTCCCTTACCGTGGCCTCTGGCTCCAGGGAAAAGGGATTGGTGATGACGCCGTGTTCCGAGCGCTTGACAGTGTCAATCTGCTTTGCCTGCTCTTCAATGGACATGTTCTTGTGAATAATGCCAATGCCGCCTTCCCTGGCCAAAGAAATGGCCATACGGGCCTCGGTGACAGTATCCATGCCGGCGCTGAGCAAGGGGATGTTGACATAAATATTCCTGGTAAGCTTGGATTTGAGACTGACCTGGCTGGGCAGCACCGAAGACTTTGCCGGAACCAGGAGAATGTCATCAAAGGTCAGGGCGACATCTAATATCTTTTGCACATCAATTACCCCCCAGTGTTTTTTATAATTACCGTATTATATCAGTTTACATGGCTCTACACAACTTCGACAAATTCGGGGACGGTCCTACAATTTGTCAACATTGTCATCAGTCTAAAATTTCCCACCTGGAAATATATCTAATACTGAATTTCGAGGTGGTTAAAATTGAAGCGGGTAAAAATCATTTTTTTTAACCTTCTGACCCTGACGGCAACATCTCTGCTCCTGCGAACAATCGGCATGTCATTTCAGGTATACCTTTCAAAAAAAATCGGCCCTGCCGGCATCGGCCTCCTGCAGCTGATAATGTCAATTTATTTTTTGGCTGCCACCTTTGCCATTTCCGGTATACGGCTTGCCACTACCCGCTTGGTAGCTGAGGAGCTCGGCATGGGCAGAGAAGCCGGGGCCAAGAAGGCAATTAAAATCTGCCTGTGTTACAGCCTGATCTTCAGCACAGTCTTTGCCACCACTTTATTTTTCTGCGCCGATTTTATCGGAACCTTGTGGTTGGGGGACACCAGGACAATCTTGTCGTTGCGCATTCTTGCCCTCAGCTTGCCTTTTCTGGCCATATGTGCGGTAATGGGAGGATATTTTACCGCTGTGCGCAGAGTGCTAAAGTTATCTGCTGTGATGATTACAGAGCAGGTCTTTAGAATTGCGGCTACAGTGGCCTGTATACTGGCCTTATTGCCCCGGGGATTGGAATATGCCTGTGCCGGCATAGCCATCGGCGCTTGCATAGGAGAGATTGCCAGCTGCCTTCTCTTATTTATTCTGTATAGCTTCGATATCCGTCAATACAAAAACCGAGTCAGCAGTCCGGATTTGCCGCCCAGAATGTTTAGAATCGCCCTCCCCGTAGCCTTTAGCGCTTATGTAACTTCGATTATCCGCACTGTGCAGCAAACTCTCATTCCCTATGGGCTGAAAAAGAGCGGCGCCTCCAGCGAAAGTGCCCTAGCCACCTTTGGCACCATTCAGGGCATGGCCATACCGCTGCTGATGTTTCCGGCCGTCCTCCTGTATGCAATTTCGGATCTTATTGTCCCTGAACTGGCAGAATGTCAGGCTCAAGGACGCCCCAACCGGCTCAGCTACATCATTAATCGGGTAATCAATTTAGGGTTAATATCCTCTATCGGGGTCATGAGTATTTTTTTCCGCTTTTCAGCGGAACTGGGCAGCGCTGTATACAACAACAGCGAGGCCGGCTATTACCTAAAAATCCTGGCCCCTTTGATTCCAGTAATGTATATGGATTCAATTGTCGATGGAATGCTGAAGGGCATTGGCCAGCAAGTGCCTTCCATGGCTTACAACATCTTTGAATCCCTGATAGGCGTCACCCTCATCTACCTGCTGCTTCCCAAATTCGCCATTGTTGGCTATATATTTACCCTGTTTCTCACCCGGACTCTGAATTTCGGTTTAAGCCTAAATCGTTTGCGAAAGTTTGTATCCTTGAAAATAACTGCGGGCGCAATTTGCAAAACGCTTTTCTGCATACTCAATGCCCTGATTATTTCCAACCTGGTTTTCTATACCCTGCACATCACTTGGCTGCCTCTTTGCATCCTCACCACTGCCGCTGCCTACTATCTGCTCCTGCGCCTGATGTCCTGTATAACCGGTGAGGACCTGGCCTGGTTCAAATCTATATTTTCGTAAAAACAAATACTCCCTCCCTTTCCCAGGCAGACTATACAAAACTTTCCTAATGGTATATAATGTCAGCCAGAGGGGGGATATGTGATTGAAAGCCAAAGGTCAACTAATCATGGCTGTATGTTCGATTGCCCTAGGCTTGCTGGCGGGAATTTGGTTATGGCAAATTCCCTTCCTGGGACTTCCGGTAGCCGTTGGAGGTTTGGTATTGGGAGGGTTAACCTTAAAGACGGAACGGCATAATACAGCCCTCACCGGAATTCTCATCTGTATTGTCGCTCTTTTCCTAGTCTTGGTAAATCTCGGACTGGAGTATCTAATTGTACCTGGGAAATTATAATATGCTCTTTGTTTCTAAAACCGGCGCTGTGCGCCGGTTTTGGGTATTTATCCGAGTATACTCAAGATCTTGAGATCTCAGCCATAGCCTCAAAATTCCTGTCGTCATGAAGCAAAAAAACTTTTGCAATAGCTGTAAGGGCTATTAGTCTAAGCCGGGAAGCGCGTCACTAGAGTCTAATCTTATATGTTAAACATGTATCTGTTCTTTTGAAACCCAAGTTTTCAAACAAATTTATTTTCGAATTGTTATCTCTCTCAACCATAGAGAGCAGTTCTTCAGCTCCATCTGAAAAAGCATCCTGCACAGCTTGACACAATAATGTCCTGCCATAAGCCAATTCTTTTTTTTCTGCGACAGTCAAAAAATATATTTCTTCAGTCTGTCTGCTTGTAACAACTGAGCCAATGACTTTCTCGTTCTCGGTGACAATATGAATTCGAAATTTATTTTCAGCTTCCAGCAATTTCTTCCCGGTCCAAAAAACATCGGGGTGTTGAGCATCATGAAACTCTACAAAGCTCTCAAAGTGCCTCTCCGTTAATTGCACAACATCTTTGTCAGGACTGCAGACCTGAAGTTCGCCCTTTTTTAAACGCATCTCATAATCTGAGTCTTCCAATTCCGCACCTAAAGACTCCATAAATTTTAATGCCTGTGCGTTTCCTTCGGGGTAGGCAGCGTGCATGAAGTAGCCGCTGTACCTGTATGCTATGTTATCAAAAAAAGCCTTGGCAACATGGTGGTAATTTCTTTCGGCAAAAACCCCGCCAATTGCCTCAAGATACTTTTCCTGAGGATCAACAAGCAAAGCTAGAACACCACTTATTTGGTTATTTTCTTCAAAGATTAATAACCTGTCATGTGGATGCTCGAGCATCTTCTCAAACTGTTTACTGATATCGTTATAATCTATTGGAAAGGCCTTGCATCTATGTACAGGGTTCAAATTTAAGCGATAAGCGAAGTCAGCAGCCTGCTGCAATTCTGTTTTCTCTGCATCCCTAATCATTACATTCCACCCCTTCTTCGTTTTATCTCCCATAGACTAATTCTTTTTCAAAGCGAAAAGACTGCATATACCGTAAAACGTTGGGATAATCAAGTGTTTATATTATAACCTGGCAACCCCTCTTCTGGATAAAACTTCTTTTTTTTATTTACTATTATTATGCTTATCGAGCAATTTTCTGTTGGACAGCCTAGATAGAACCATTTCTCCTGAGGAATATGAAGGATACCGCAAATCATTGAACGCATTACCCCACTGCGTGTAATAATTGCAGCACTGAATAAATATGACTTAATAAGAAAGAGGGGTTCCAATTGATCTTATAGAATAGGGATACTAGAGTTTTTTGAAAAGGAGAATTTGAATATTGAAAAATTCAGTTGTAAAAAAACTAGGGTTGTTTGTTGTCCTTATTTTTTCTGTAACAGTAGTATTGCCAGTCCGTGTATTTGCAGTTAATAATGATCAGGTAATTCTTGAATCTGTTGTAAGAACTCCAGATGGCAAAATTATCGAAAAAATACAATTCGGTAAAGTCTCAATTGAAATTGTTACAGAAGGTACTAAATTAGTTGGCACTATAACTTCCGGTAATACAACAGAGTTGGTGGAAGCCGATAGCATAAATCCCATATTTACAGTAACTACGAACGGAGAAAAAAAAACTTACGATCGGCGAAATTTTTTATCCAGTGAATTAGGGCATCCATCGGAGATAATGGCCAACAATTACGACCCATGGTATGGTTCTCCTTACACCCATCAACTTTGTGGAACAAAAGTTATTGGCGCTCCCCATTACACTACGGCATTTGCGTATGAATCTTATGAGTATCATCGAGTAAAATTCTCATTGTGGAGTTTTGCTGCCCAAACAACGATTGCTGTTATTATGGGTGTTCTAGTGGGCGTAATAACTACAGACTTTAATATAGTGTTAAAGCTTATTTATGACGCCGGCGCAGCAATATTTGGTGGATCATCTTTAATAGACTCTATTATTATTTCACAATCAACAACTGAGCAAGAATGGACAAGGCATTGTTACATTAATGGAATAGAATGGGCATATGAGTGGAGAAGAGTTAAATCTTCACTAACAGGTGTTGATAGTTCCAGTGATGACGTAAGAGAACTGATTGTTCATCAAGATTGGTTTACTACCCACTTTTTTGATATATTAGACCATGCTATCCAGATATTTTTGAAGGGCTAGATAAGATGTTGCCCTCTCTGTTGCCACCCATGTTTTTTTTTCTAGCCCTATTAATGACTAGGTATTTTTCCGATAAAAGGCATGACTACAGTATTTACTACCTGTGCTTAGGCTTTCTCTGTATTAGTCCAGGAAGAGCTAATTATTATGTTTATCTACTTCCTGTTTTTTTCATGATATTTACTGTTATTTGGACCTACATTCTTTCTAAAAAACCATACATCTGGATTTATTTGATTATCCCATCAATTCAATTAGGGTTTTTATGGTCACATTACAACCACTATGTGGGAGTCATTAATCCCAGGTGGTTTCTGTTCATCACTACTTTTACCTTAATACTTTCCATGTTATTAACTACAAAAACCGAAAAGACAATATGGAGGATTATCATAAACTGCACCTTGGTGGCTGTAATTACTGCTTCCATGGTTTTGTTTCCGACGCCAACTTATACATACACTGAAGGAAAAGAAATATTAGCTAGGGAATTGGGAAAGGCTGTGACTCAACCTGCTAAGTGGAACAAAGTCTCTGGTCATCAATACAACAAAATTTTTCCCTTTAAAAGACAATGGGAAATATACACTGATTACTACGATCACTGGTACGTTTTTGAAGTTCTAGACAACAAAAGTATAACAATCTATATACTGAATCCCATGACAGGAAAATGGGTTATGGAGGTCTCAAAACAAATCGACTAGACGATCTGCTTTTCCAGGGGGAAATCCACCTGGCACCATCGCCGCTGTATTGGAAGTCAGAAATCAGAGGTCGGAAACTGGAATTCCATTTTCTGACTTCTGATTTTCAACATCAAAAAGCCGCTCATAGAGCGGCTTTTTAGGATCCGGCAGCGTCCTACTCTCCCAGGGGGAAATCCCCAAGTACCATCGGCGCAGAAGGGCTTAACTT
>ENA-UOOE01001199-UOOE01001199.1-fermentation-metagenome-genome-assembly--contig:-NODE-1199-length-22550-cov-3.899355_pt1 | contig 22550 bp, 20 predicted proteins | sample MGYA00245776_ERZ724021 | MGnify/ENA primary metagenome ERZ724021 (study PRJEB28704, sample SAMN03018321) | fermentation metagenome | biome: anthropogenic terrestrial biome; feature: soil; material... | reverse complement strand
CGGCGAAAATACCCCTCGGGGGAAGATAGCCTGCAGCCGCTACTTAGTAAATCAAGCCTTAGGTTCAAATCTAAGGCTTTTTTAGTGCTTATTTAAAAGACTTTCAACTCTTATATTTGGTTTGAAAATTGTTTTTTCAAAAACAATAAAAAAAGTTGATTATTTACTTACAATAAGGTATAATTCTTCCTGTTGTATGGCCTCCAAAAGCCTACAACCGCTTAGAAGTGGCATTAACTCCGTAAATGGGGCCACCATAGCGAGTATTCAGACAAAATTCTGAAAGGAGGCAAGCTAATGTACGCTATTATCTTAACTGGCGGTAAACAGCTTAAAGCCGAGGTCGGTCAGACTATCTACACTGAGAAGATCAAGGGTGAAGTCGGTAACGAAATCACTTTTGATAAGGTTCTCTATGTTGAAGGTGACAAGACTGTGGTTGGAAAGCCGTTTGTCGATGGCGCTACTGTGAAGGCTAAGATCGTAAAGATCGGCCGTGAACCTAAGATTCGTGTTCTTCGCTACAAGGCCAAGAGCAACTTAAGAGTTCAGCGTGGTCACAGACAGCCCTATACAGCTTTAACTGTTGAAGCTATCAATCTGTAGGTGATGGTATGATTGAAGCAGTCGTAGATTATGGCAAAGATGGTAAGATTGTCTCATTAGTGATTAAAGGTCATGGTTTAGCTGGGTGGGGTAAGGACCTCGTCTGTGCTGGAGTATCTTCTTGTTTCACTGGTGCGATGAATGCTTTGACTGATAATGATCATAAGATCAAGTTATTGGCCGGTGATTCTTCCATTTATGTCAGTCCTAACTGCTCTAAGCATGATGAGATTGTCCTGGAGACCCTCATCATTCAGTTAGAAACGATTAAAGAATCGTATCCTAACGAAATTAGTCTAAAGGTCTCCGGAAAAGAAGGTTAACATGAAATTGAGATTTAAACTTGATATCCAGCTCTTCGCTTCCCATAAAGGTGTCACTTCCACTAAAAACGGCCGTGATTCCAATTCCCAGCGTTTAGGAGCTAAACTCTGTGATGGACAGTTCTGCCATTCTGGCTCAATCATCTATCGTCAGAGAGGAACTAAGATTCATGCTGGCAACAACGTAAAGCGTGCTGGCGATGATTCCTTGTTCGCTATGATCGATGGCTACGTCAAGTATGAAAGACTTGATCGCCAGCGTAAAAAGGTTTCAGTCTATCCGACTAAACCTGAAGTCATTAGTAAGTAATTCTAAGACCTAGGAAAAAACGGCTTCGGGCTCATCCCGAAGCCTTTATTTTCATCCGAAGGAGTAAAAACATGAACGATAAAGTTAAAATCACCTTATGCTCTGGTAAGGGTGGCGATGGTGCCATTGCTTTTAGAAGAGAAAAATGTGTGGAAGCTGGTGGACCGTATGGTGGAAATGGCGGCAAAGGCGGTTCCATTTATTTAAAAGCCGATGAAGGCATGAATTCCCTTTCTAATTACCGTTTTGGAAAGACCTTTAAGGCAGAAGAAGGAGAACATGGTTTCTCCAAGCTTTGCTTTGGAAAAGATGCTAAGGATATTACTTTACTGGTACCAGTTGGCACAGTTGTCGAAGATGAAAACGGGGAGATGCTTGCTGACCTTTACCATGATAAAGACACTTATTTAGCTGTTAAAGGCGGTCGAGGCGGTCGAGGCAATGCTTGCTTTAAGAGCTCCGTAAAAAGAACTCCTAATATTGCTGAAAACGGTATGCCTGGAGAAGAGAAAGTTTTCTATCTTGAACTGAAGCTTATTGCTGATGTGGGCTTGGTTGGTTTTCCTAATGTCGGAAAATCGACTTTCTTAGCTGCTACAACTAGGGCACATCCGGCTATTGCTGATTATCCTTTTACGACTTTAGAACCCCAGCTCGGCGTTTGCTACTATAAGCCTGATAAGACCTTCGTTATTGCCGATATTCCAGGCCTTATTGAAGGAGCTAGCCAAGGAAAAGGTTTAGGCTTTAGTTTCTTAAGGCATATTGAAAGATGCCGTGTTTTACTTCATATTATTGATGCCTCAAGAGATTCCGATCCTTTAGCTGATTTTAATACTATCAACAAAGAATTGTTTGACTATAAACCTGAACTCGCTAAGAGAAAGATGGTCATTGCTCTTAATAAAATCGATTTAGTAAAAGATCCTGCCAAGATTGAAAAATTCAAGAAAGAAATCGGCGATAAATATCCTCTCTTTGAAATCTCCGCTAAGGACAAAGATGGTCTCAATCCTTTGATTAGAAAACTCTATGAACTAGTTGATGATTCTAAGAAGAACGACAAGAATCTGAACCAGCCTGCTGATAATGAAGAAAAGGTCTATAAGGCTAGTTCCTTAGATAACGGAACTACTCCGCTTTACAAGATCGTCAAACGTGAAGATGGCTATTATGAAATTCTTGGCGAAAGAGTTGTTAGAACTAAGAAGCTAATCAATTTGAAGACTGATGAAGGCATCGATAGGCTTTCTGAATACTTAGATAGGATTGGCGTTAATGACCGTCTTAAAGAATTAGGCGTTAAAACCGGTTCAACTATTGTTCTTGATGGCTTTGAATTTGAATACTACGAATAATTTGTAACTATTTTTGTAAAAAAGCAGGACTAAAGCTAAAATATCAGTGAGGGAATATTAAATGTACTATTATCTTCATGGAATGATAACCATGCATACGGCTACTAGTATTGTGGTTGAATGTCATGGCGTAGGCTATGATTGCTTAGTCTCGCACCCCGAGGATTACCCTATTGGGGAAAGTCTTTTTGTTTTCGTTTCCTATTACTGCCATGAAGACGATCAGTTTTTTGTTGGGTTTAAGACTATGGAAGAAAAAGACCTCTATCAGAAGCTAATCTCTGTTAAAGGTATTGGCCCTAAAACGGCTTTGGCTGCTCTTTCTGCTTCTTCTGTTAACCGTCTTCAGGATGCTATTAACAATTCTGAGGAGAATTATCTTATCAGGCTTCCCGGGATTGGAAGAAAGAATGCTTCTCAGATCATTTTAGATTTGAAAGGAAAGCTTACTCTCCCTTCAACTATCACTAACACCGGAGAGAAGAACCTTGATCTTGCTTATGATGGCTTAAAAGGTCTTGGCTTCAAGGACAAAGAGATTCAAGAAGCTTTTGATTCAATCACTGAAAGAGGCCTATCTGTTCAGGAATATATGTCTCTGTCTTTGAAGGCTTTTAACCGTAAATGATCAATAACTCCAACTCTGCCTTAGATGAGAAAGAAGGCACCGTTTATAAAGAATTAACCGAAAAAAGTGATGATATTGATATTTCTCTGCGACCGCAATCTCTTGATGAATATATCGGTCAAGAAGATATCAAGAAAGAACTTTCAATCTTTATTTTAGGTGCTAAGAAACGTAAAGAATCCTTAGACCATGTTCTTTTTTATGGACCACCTGGCTTAGGTAAAACGACTTTAGCCAATGTGATTGCCCATGAAATGGATAGCGATATTAAGACCACTAATGGCTCTTCACTGGTCCGAACCGGCGATTTAGCCGCTATTTTGTCATCTTTAAGTCCCGGAGATGTGCTTTTTATAGATGAAATTCACCGGATGCCTATTGTGGTCCAAGAAGTTCTTTATAGCGCTATGGAAGATTTTTCGCTTTCGATTATTGTCGGTAAAGGCGCTGAGGCGAGAACTTTGACCTTGCCCCTGCCTCCTTTTACTTTAATAGGTGCCACCACGGATGCCGGATCCTTGTCGGCTCCTTTAAGGGACCGCTTTGGAATTGTCTTTAGGCTTCAATATTATTCACCTGAGGAACTTTTGAAGATCATCAATCGAACTAGTCGGGCCTTAAAGTTCCCCATCACCATCGATGCTGCCTATCAGATTGCTCTAAGAGGTAGAGGAACTCCTAGAATTGCTAACCGCTTATTTAGGAGGGTCAGGGATTTTGCCACTTATGAAGGCAAAAGCATCATTGATAAAGAAAGCACTCAAGCCGCTATGAAGTTCTTAGCTATCGATGAATTAGGACTTGATGAGACGGATAGGAAGATACTAGAATGCCTGATTTACCGCTATAATGGCAAACCCGTTGGCTTAAATGCCATTGCCTCAGCCATTGGTGAAGGTGTGGAAAACATTTCTGATGTTTATGAACCTTATTTGGTACAGATTGGCATGATAAATAGGACTCCTAAAGGAAGAATTGCCACTAAAGCCGCTTATGATCATTTAAGTATTCCTTATACTGAAAGACAGGATTAGGGAAATTTACTTTCTTTTTGCTAATTTTTAAACAGTTCCTTTAAAATATTTTCTCAAAGTTACGGCAAAATTAAGAGGTTATTTTCTTTTTCCCCTTTTCTAACTTTAAATAGTATAATAAATATACTTTAATAGCTTGAATAAACGTTGCTATTTTGGTAAATTATTTTAGTCTATTATTTGGTAAGTGTGCCTCAAATTCTTCGAAGGAGGAAATTAGCATGCGTCGCTTCTTAGCGTATTTCATAATGATGTTTACGGTATTAGGCTGCTTAATCTTCAATACTCAGTCGGTTCTTGAGAACCGGACTGATTCTTTTGAATATGGAAATGGCACCCAGTTAGTTTTTGGAGTGAGCAAGAGAGATAACACTCTTTACAGCAGCACCGATTATCCTGAATCTTCCTTGCCTGCTTCTAACCTTAGTGATATTGATATTGAAAATGAAGTTATGGATCGTTTGGATTCAGCTGGTGTTCGTTATGCTGATGTCCAAGTTATCAATGGCAACAAAGATAACGTCGGTTATCAGGTTAAGGTTAATCTTTCTCCTCTTTCCAGCACTGAACTTAGCAATGTAAAAGAAATTCTTACTATCTCTGGTACCTTATCTGTTTCAACTATTGGTGATACCAAGACCATGTATGCTGAGGCTAGTCAGTTCTTTAGTTCAGATACCATTGCCGAAATCACCTATTCTGGAACTACTCCTTATCCTACTTTGAATATTACTTCCACGGATGATTTTGATACTATGAAAAAGGCCGCTGAAGAAGCTGCCGGAACTACTGATTCTGGTTCCAGTGATAATAAAAATGCTATTCGTCATAATGCTGATGACACTACCACTGATACTGATGATACCACCAAAAAGACCCTTTATCTTTGGTACAACAAGACGACTGATGATACCTATGATAAAGCTTTTGGAACTAATGACACTATTGTCCAGGAAGAAGTTAAGAATAAGGTAATTGCTAAATTATCTACTGATAATTGGGATTCCGATAACAAGCAATTGACTATCACTTCCGATATGGACGGGAACGCATTCACTATTTCTACTGCCCGTGCCTTTGTTACTATGTTGAATGCGCCTGACTATGGATTCGATTTCACTTATCTTTATTCAAATACTACTGATCCGGTCTTTGGAACATCGGGATTAAGCAAGACTTATTTAGCTTTAGGAATTTCTCTTTTAGCTATTTGTATTCTCTTAGTGGTCTTCTACGGCTTAAGCGGTTTGACCGCTTCTGTCAGTATGCTGATCTCTGTCTTTGTGTCTTTCGGGTTATTCTCTTTAGTTGGATTTGAGCTTTCCACTGGTGCTTTAATCGGTTTATTTGTGATTATGGCACTTTCCGTATTGGTTTCTTCCAACTACTTTGAAAGAGTCAAACTTGAACTTAAGAAAGGCCGTGACCCTGAAAAGGCTAACCGGGAAGGTTACCATAAGGCTTTCTTTACCGGTGTGGATGTCTCCGCTGTTTCATTATTAGCTTCCTTGTTTAGTTTCCTTGTCGCTTCTGGATCATTAAAGACTTTCTTTGGTATGATCATGGTTGGCACTGTCTTTACTTGGGCTTTGACTAACTATCTTGATAAGTGGATGACTTTCTGGCTAGTCAAAGACTGCTCTAAGGATTCCAAGGTTCCTTTCTTTAATTTTGCTTTCTTGAAGAATAAAGAACTAAAGCCCAAAAAGTTTGTTTCAAGCGACAAAAAGAGTAACTCCAATAAACTTATGTTAGGGATTTCTTGCTTTACTGGCTTGCTATTGGCTTTAGCCCTTCCTTTGACTGGGACTTTAATTAATGGCTATTCTATATTTAACAATTCCGGAACTTATGCCGATACTTATTCTTTGAATATTACCTTTGGCTTTATCAACCAATCTTATGATAAGCTTTCTACAACTGAAAAATATCTTCAGTATATTGAGGATATTGGTTCTCAGAATTCTACCGCTTCCTTTGTGGCAACTAGCAGTGAAAAAACTTCAACCAGTGACACCACCTTTGTCTATTACCCCGATTCGGCTTATGTCAATGTTATCGAAAAGACTAATGCCGATGGCCAGACTTACTACATGAATTATTTCACTGTTACGGTTGACCGTAACCTTGATACCTTAATCATCAATGATGACAACACCGTCATGAATTCAATTGATTATGCTGTCTTGGGACAAGATATTACTTCTGATAATGTAATTATCTGCCCTGGCGATGATCCTAACTTCATTTCCGACGATTACGAAATTGGCTGCTACAACACTATTGCTGCTAACCTATCCCATAATACAAATAATTTCTTCTTGGTTATTTTCCTCTTATCTGTCTTTGCCACTATTTATACTTTGATTCGTTATGGCTTGAATTTAGCCTTGACACAACTGACCGCTGGTACTTTATTAAGTGGCTTAGCCGTTGGTCTATTATCAGCTACTAGACTTCCTTTTGATTCCTATACTGCCTTTGGCCTTTTAGCTGCTGTCTTCCTGCTTAACTTAATCATGATTCCTTTGCTTAACCGCAATAAGGAACGTCTTAAAGAAGAAGGCATTAAGAAGACTGCCACCCATGAGCAGCGTGCCTTGATTGAAAATGAATCTACTGCTAAATCTTTACCGGTGGTTATTTCTCCTCTGATTACTGTTCTAGTTCCTACTCTTTCATTATTCTTTATCAATCCTTCTCTTGAGAGTGTAACGATTTCCTTGATTGTTTTGCTGGTCTTAACCATGGTTGTTGTCTTATTCTTTGCCTTACCTTTCTATTATTACCTTTGCACTCATATCAGCTTCCATCGTGTCACCGATTTTTTCACCAACAAGCATTCCCAGAAGACTCAGGAAAAGGCTCAGAAAGAAGAATCCCGCAACAAGAATGGTATCGAATATGTCGATGCTGATTCTCCTCATGAAACCATTATTCCTGGAATGAATGACTTTTTGAAATAAAATGTCTTTCTTAACTTCATTATTAGAACATTTCAAGATGAATTTAAATGACCTTGATGCCCGTAGGGCAGCAGGGTTTTTTGATTTATTAACTACTCCTTATGATTTGCCGGAATTCCAAAATGTCATCAAACGTATTGAAGAGGCCAAAGCCAAAAAAGAGAAGACTGTTATCTATGGTGACTATGATGTCGATGGTTTGACCTCGACTGCTATCTTAAAACTGGCTTTAGATGAATTTGGTTTGAATCCCGGCTATTTTATTCCTTCCCGCTATAAAGAAGGCTATGGGCTTAATTCTGAGCGTGTTAAGGAGTTTAAAGATAAAGGTTATCAGCTTCTTATTACGGTTGATAACGGAATAAGCGCTTTTGAACCGATTAAGTTAGCGAAAAGCTTTGGAATGGATGTCATTATCATCGATCATCACGAAGTATGTGAAAAGCTTCCTGATACTTGTTTTATTTTCCATCAGTTTCTTTCAAAATTCATTAATTACAATTGCTCGGCGGCCTCTTTAGCCTTTTTTGTAGCTAGCTTTCTTTTAAAAAGAAATGATGATTATCTTGCAACTTTAGCCGGTATTGCTGTATTTAGTGACGTGATGCCTTTAGAGAAGAACAATCTTAATTTAGCTAAGATAGCCTTAAAGAATTTAAATCTATATCGCTATAAGAACCTGGTATCTCTTATAGGTGTCAAAGATGAATATGAATTTGAGGATTTATCTTTTTCTTTGATTCCTGCCTTGAATGCTCCTGGAAGAATCTCCAAAGAAACATTAGCTACTATCGATTGCTGCAAGCTTTTAATTGCTAGAAACGATGACCAGCTGATTGCTAAATATGCCCCAAAGATTTTGAATTCTAACCAAGAACGTAAGGATTTAGTTAAGAATGTCGCCTTTGTTCCCCAAAAAGAACTTACTAGCGACCACGGAGCTGTTTTATATACTGAAGAATATTCAGGCCTTTCTGGCCTATTTGCTAATAAAGAAATGCGGCAAAAAAAAGTACCGGTAGCGGTCTTTTCACCTGACGAAAAGGATCCCGAAATCCTCAATGGTTCCTTAAGAGCTCTTGAGGGATACCAAGTGGATGTTTTCCTAAAAAAGAATCAGAACCTTTTCCTTTCTTCTGGTGGGCACGAGAAAGCCGCCGGATTAAGGATTAAGAAAAAGGACTATTTTAAAGTTGCCACACTCTTTTTATCTGAATGTGAGAAACAGGCTTTGGAGATTAAAAAAGCTGACGAAGATCAGATTCCTATAGTCTTGGAAGACCTTAATGCTGACAATTACCTTACTTTGCAAGAATTCGAACCTTTTGGTGAAGGATTTCCGGCCCCGATTTTTGCTCTTTCTGGAGCCAAAGAGGATGTGGTTTTCTCAAAGAACGGCAATGCGGCAATGATTTATTCGAAAGATAAAAGTTCAAAAGTGGTCTATTTTGGCTCAATTGAGCCTTTTAAGGATTCTAGGTACCATTTCTTCACTTTCATTGGATCCTTTAAAAAAGAGACATATAAAAATGTTTCAAGTTATTCTCTTATTTCTAATGAAATTATTTCGGAATTATAGTATTAAAATATTGATAAAAAATATAATGGCGAAAAGCTGTTAAAAATGCTTTAAATAAGCATAAAAAAGGGTAGAATAGTTTAAAACGGAGGGAACTATATGATACCCGATACACTAGAAAGAACGGATAAGTATTTGAGAGGGCTTCTTATGGAAAAGCAATTTCCAGAGGCTCACTTACGGATGATTGCCTTAGAAGTTTATACTAATGTTTCTTTAAAAAGCTTGGTTCAAGCCTTTGTCCTGCCAACTGAAAAGTGCGGCTTAGAAAAAGGCTTTTTTATTTTTGCAGTTTATGCAAAGACTCCTGGCCATAGAAGACTTGTTGTCAGCAGAGAAATTTACAAGACGAAGGAAGAATGTGCTAGAGAAGCCATTATCGCTTTGAAGTATTTTCCCCTCTATGGTTTATCCTCAAGGTTTCTTATGGATTTTCCTTGGCAAATGAAAAAGTAAATATTCTGGCGGATTTTGACTTTTTACCAATATCGAAAGGCATTTGTTGATTAATTATGCTATTGTCCTTTTACTTATCTTAAATTTAGGCTAAAATATTATCAATTTGGAGGACATGTGGTACAAGAAAATTCAGCAAAGAATAGCTCCTCAAATGCACCTGGAAGTTATTTGACCATTGATATGGAAATGAATAAAAGGGCAAAGAAGACAAAGAACATCAAAGCTGTTTTTGGAACCGCTATTGTTGCTCTTCTGATTTTTGTTACTCTTTATTTTTCCTTATCGTGCTTTAGAATCAAAGGAATGCAAATTTCAGGTTTAAATAACCTTACTCGTGAAGACTTCTTAAAATTGTCCGGCTACAACGAAAATGATTCTTTGCTTTTCTTTAAGTCTGAAGACAGTGGCCAAGCTGCCGTTAAAAATTCTCAAGGCATTGTTCTTGATTGCAAAATTAATACTAATCCTTTTGTGTGCAAGGCCCAAATTGTTGAAAATTATCCTGTAGGGACCTATAAAGGCCAAGCCTATGTTGCCTCAGGACAGTCCTATGAGGATTTTTATAAGTCTATCGATAATTTGTCATTGCCTGAGACTAATAAAAGCTTGATTAAATCCAAGCTTAGCAAAGAAGAGGAAAAAGCTTTAGCTGGAAGTGTTCCAACTATTCATTTGCCAAATGATACTATGACCATGGATGCGACTAGTTCTGAGCAAGCTTTTTCTGTTCTTAAAGGACAGGAAGAAAGTGTTCTTTCTTCCTTAAGCTCAATTCAATTTCTTAATGAAAATAATGACGATAGGTGGAATAATGTAATGGATGTTGTTATTAAGGATGATTCCAATTATTATGTAATTGAGAATGTCTTAAGCAACAAATTTGGTAATATTTTTAGCAATAAAAAGACTCCTCTTTCTGAGATTATCTATAGAATTCGCTTAGATTTAAGGGATGAAACCAATGTAAGGAATGTCACTACTTATACTTTTAAAGATGATAAGACATCTATTTCTTGTTTCGAATATGAGGTTTATTTCACTAAGGATAACCTTATAGATATCGTATACAATGATGGAAAGGAATGAAAAATGGATAGTATTGTTACAACTATAGAATTTGCTTCTTCTGGCATCCGCTTAGTCAGCGGTTATTATTTCCATGGAAAAGTCTATGTTTTAGCTGCTTTAGAAGGCGACAATATTCCTCTCGATGCTGATGGTTTAATGGATACTAAGGCTACTGAGCAAAGTTTGGCATTGCTTCTTAGCACTGCTAAGAAATCCCTAAAAAACGATTTAGGAGTCATTATTTCTCTTCTTCCCCCCGATGGCTTTCTGGTTAAGCAAGGTCAAGGTAGGAGTACCACAGTTGATCCAGCTAGCCGAATCACTCAAATCGATTATGCTAACTGCATTTCTATGATCAACAAAGATGTCAAAATGGAAGGAAAAAAGGTTATCTATGATGACCCGGTTCTCTTTACTGATGACAATAAGCGCGATTTCCAATCCTTCCCTATGGGAATACAGTCTGATCAATTAAATGTTCTAGCTGATGCTCACCTTATTTCCAAAGACAGTTTCTTACATTATGAGCAGATACTTCAGGATATGGGCTTGACCGTTTATTTAAATCTAATAGCTCCTTTCTCTGGAACTGTTTTCATTAATTCTTTTGAGGCTCCGCTTAGTTATGTGGCTTTAGATGTTGAAAAAGACCACTTCTATATGTCCTATGTTTCAAAGAAACGCTTCTTGTTTACCGAGAACATCCGCTATGGAATTTCTGATGGTGTTCATGCGGCTAGCCAAATATTAAAGATCTCTGAGAAAAACACCAACGAAGCTTTGAATCTCTTTGGCTTTTCTGATAATGCCGGCTTTGATTACCAAAGCGATGAAAAGAAAACCCTTAAGGATTTCTCTAACGCCTTTAAATCAGGCTTTGATCCTCTGGTAAAAGAAATATCCCGCTTTATTAATGACCATTCGCTTTTACAGGATACACCTATTGTCTTCTTTGGCTTAGGAAGCGATATTGAACTTATGGATAAATACTTGAGCGATAGCTTAAAACGCCCCGTCTATATTTTCTCCGCTAAAGTTATTGGTAGCCGCAGTAAAGTATTTGTAGATGGTTTAGGTGCGATTAAAGTATCTTCTTTCAATTATCAGGAACCTAAATATGGTGCTAGAAGAAAAGCTGATGAGGAAGAATTAAAGAACACTTCCTTTGGACGCAATTAATGAGAGGAAACAATTATTATGGAAGATAATGATAACCAAAAGCCTGTCTTTGATGATGAAGGCCTCCAGACCAACGCTAAAATTAAAGTAATTGGTGTCGGCGGTGGTGGCTCTAATGCTGTAAACCAGATGATTCATGATAAAGAAAGCCAAGTTGAATATTGGGTCATGAATACTGATAGCCAAGCTTTAGCTAATTCTCCTTGCGAGAATAAGCTTGTTTTAGGAAGAAACGTTACTCGTGGCTTAGGAGCCGGCGGTTTACCTGAAATGGGTCAGAAAGCAGCTGAAGATTCCTATAAAGATATTCAAATGATCGTTAAAGGGGCAGATATGATTTTTGTGGCTGCGGGAGAAGGCGGCGGAACCGGAACCGGTGGTGCCCCGGTTGTCGCTAAAGCTGCTAAAGAGGCTGGCTGCTTAGTTTTAGGCATCGTCACCCGACCTTTCACATTTGAAGGTAAATCTCGTCGTCTTAATGCTCTTGAAGGTATTAATACCTTAATGAAGACAGTTGATGCCCTGATTGTTGTTTCAAACGATAAATTAATGTTTAATAACGGCGGAATGTCCATCAAAGAAGCTTTCGCCTGTTCAGATATGGTCTTAGCAAGTTCCGTCAAAACGGTCACTGATTTGATTCTTCTTCACGGCATTATCAATCTTGATTTTGCTGATGTGAAGACTACCTTAAAGGGCAAAGGCTTAGCTTTGATTGGAATTGGCTATGGTGAAGGCAAAGATAAGTGCATCAAAGCTGCTGATTCAGCCATGAATTCCCCTTTGCTGGAAGCCTCTATTAAAGGAAGCCGCTCGATGATCATCAATGTTACCGTTGGTGACGACACTACCCTTGATGATGTTCAGTATGCCATCAATTACATTACCGAAGCTGCTAATGGCGGAAGAAAAGATGCTAACGATTGCAATATCATCTTTGGCGTGCAGATGGACAATAATTTCCACAATAAGATGAAAATTGCTATCATTGCCACTGATTTCTCAAAATCGATTGATTTTTCTCAGCCTTTTGAAAACCCTCCTCGTTCCGAAATGGATAAGATGGCTGCCGAAAAGAAGAAAGAATCCGATGTTGAAAAAGAAATTGCTGCTAAGAGAAGCCAGTCCCCTCTTCCCGACTATCTAAAAGAATTCTTAGCTGATAGCAATTCCCAGAAGAATGCTGCTGATTCTTCAAAAACTAATATTCCTGTTATCGATAGGACCATTCCTGTTTCTCCTCTGGAGAAGAATAAGCCCTACGATGAAAGCTCTGAAAAGACGATTGATATCCCCGTTGAAGGTGATAATAGCAAATTCAATAAGGAAGATGATGAGACGATTGTTGTTCCTAAAATCAAGTAATAATGGAAGGCTCTAAAATGGATACCAAACAATTTTTAGCAGAGACGGATCAGGAAATCTTAGACGCTAAGAAAAGCATTCTTTCTGTCAAAGACATTAATTCCCTAAATGACTTTAAGGGAAAGTATTTGGGTAAGAAGAGTCATCTGACTGGCTATTATGACAGCATGAGACAAGTTCCTATAGCCGAAAAGAAGGAATTTGGTATGCTTCTTAATAAGCTTAAGGTTGCCCTTAATACTCTCTTCTTAGATAAGGAAAAAGAACTTAATGACGAGGCTTTGAATCAAAGGCTCAATAAAGAAGCGATTGATATTACTTTGCCTGGATATCATAAAAATTTAGGGAGTAAAAACCCTTTCTTTGCTGTAGTTGATGATATCACTGATTTCTTTATCGGCTTAGGATACTCGGTTGCTGACGGACCGGAAGTTGAAAGCGACCTTAACAATTTTGAATTGATGAACATTCCTAAGGATCACCCGGCTAGAGATATGCAGGATTCTTTCTCTATTTCCCCTGATACGGTTTTAAGAAGTCATACTTCCTGTGTCCAAGCCCGTGTCATGAAGGCCATGGGTGGCAAAGGACCTGTCAAGGTAATCTGCCCTGGAAAAGTCTACCGTCGTGATAATGATGCTACTCATTCACACCAGTTTGGTCAGATTGAAGGCTTGGTCATATCTAAAGACGTAACTTTTTCTAACCTTCTTGAGACTTTAACCCTTCTTTTGAAGCATCTCTTTGGCGAAAAGCGAGAAGTCAGGTTCCGTCCTTCTTTCTTCCCTTTCACTGAGCCATCAGTAGAAGCCGATATCTCTTGCTTTGAATGCAACGGGAAAGGCTGCTCTTTATGCAAACATACCGGCTGGATTGAGATTTTAGGATCCGGCATGGTACATCCAAATGTCTTAAGGCTTAACGGTTATGATGACAAAGTCTATCAGGGCTTTGCTTTTGGCATCGGAATCGATAGAGTCGCGATGCTTAAATACGGTATTGATGATATCAAACGTTTCTATACTGATGATGTCGATTTCCTACAACAGTTCAGAAAGGAGTAAAACATGTTATTCTCATACAAACTATTGTCTAAGATTGTTGATCTCTCTAAGACTGACCCAGTAAGCCTTAGAAACCGTCTGACATTTGCTGGCTTTGAAGTTGAAGGCATGAACGTTGCCGCTTCTGGCGATAAACTGATTATCGGACAGGTCTTAACCTGTGTTAAACATCCTGATAGCAATCATCTTCATTGTCTGACCGTCGATCTTGGAAAAGAAGAAGGCATTAGGAATATTGTTTGCGGTGCCCCTAATGTCAGAGTCGGACTTAAAGTAATAGTTGCTTTAGTTGGCTGCCATCTTCCGGCTTTGAATGAGACCATTGAAAAAGGTGTTATCCGTGGTCAGGAATCTGACGGCATGTGTTGCTCTTTAGCTGAACTTGGTGTCAGCAAAGACCTTTTAAGTGAAAAACAGGTTGGAGGAATCGAAGAATTACCTAATGATGCCCCCATCGGTGAAAGAAACGTCTTAGGCTACTTAGGCCTGGATGATACGATTCTTGATATCAATGTCCTTCCTAACCGTCCTGATTGTCTTTCATACATCGGCATGGCTAGAGAAATCAGTTCTCTGACCTCTTTTGCTATGAAGTCCATTCCTTCATTTGATTCCTCCAAGATTAAGAAGACTGTTAAGGCTGACAGCTTATCTAAGTTCTGCCCTCGCCTTGATATTCTTAGAATCGATAACGTGGTTGCTAAGAAGTCTACTCCGATGCCTATCGTGAGGTTTTTAGAGGCCAGCGGTTTACGTTCAGTTTCCCCGATAGTCGACTTAGGGAACTTCAGTATGCTTTTGACTGGTGAGCCTATCAATATGTATGATGCCTTAAAGAATCCTACCAACAATTATGTCGTTAAAGATGACTTTGAAGGCAACTTCACTACTTTCGATAATAAAGTCTTGGCCTTGAAGAAAAATGATTTAGTAGTCACCGATGGCGTAAAGCCTCTTTGCTTAGCTGGAATCATGGCTGGTAAAGATGCCTGTGTCAGTGATAATACTAAGGATATTGCCGTTGAATTTGCTATTTTCTATCACGCAAACATCAGACGCACTAGTGCTAGACTTGGTCTTTCCAGTCCCTCCGAACAGCTCTTTGCCAAGGAACGCAATCCTAAAATGATCAATGAAGCTATTGGCGTAACTTTAAAACTGTTAGATGATTTCTTAGATAAATACGAAATCACCGCCTACGATTCTTTTGATTCTACTGACCAAACGAGAAAAGGCTTTGTCTACTCTCTTGATAAGACTAATAGCCGTTTAGGATCTGACTATTCCGAAGAAGAAGCTAATCAGGTTCTAAAAGCTTACCGTATCAAAAAAGAGGGTAACACTTTGTATCCTCCTATTGATCGAGTCGATTTGCTGGAGCAATGCGATATCGATGAAGAAATCTTCCGCTACTATGGTTCTAGCCGCATTAAGGCATCATTTGATAATTATCCGATTACTATTGGAAAATTAAACGATAGCCAAAAGAACCTCAGAAGTATCAGGGAGCTTTTAGTTTCCCGTGGCCTATTAGAATGCCTTTCCTATACTCTGATTGATGAAAAAGCTGATAAATCCATCCGTGTCTTCTCTCAGGGAGAAAGCTATAAGATTCTTAACCCTATGACTAAGGATCACGAATATGTCCGTCAGGACCTTCTTCCTTCACTTTTGATGGTGATGGACTATAACATCAAACATTCTCATCCCGATTTAGCTCTCTTTGAGACTAGCCCGATTGATACACCTAAAGCCAACCATGAGTATTTAGGCATTATCCTTAAAGGCAACACTTCTCTTACTGAAGGCTTACAATCACGTCCTTATGATTTCTTTGACTTAAAGGGTTTGATTGAAGCGATTATGTCCAAGCTTGGCATTCCGGAAACCCGATATCGTTTAGTCTATTCAACTAATAAAGCCTTCCATCCTAAAGCCAGTGCTGATATCTATATGGGCAAAGATTTAGTTGGAACCTTTGGACAGCTTCATCCTCATGTGTATTCGGAAAAGGTTTTTGCCGCTGAACTGGATTTAGGCTATCTTCTTGATTTAAGAGGCACTAGCACTAAGTTCAAAGCCTTGAATCCCTTGGCTTTAGTCAGACGTGACTTATCCTTCAAGGTTAATGATGAAGTCAGCTTTGCTAAGCTTAAAAAGACTATTCTTCAGACTAAAGACAGTTTAGTCAAAGAAGTTTCTCTTTTCGATGACTTCCATGACCCGAAGACTGACAGCCACTATTTAGGTTTATATGTGTATATCGGAAAAGACGATGGCACCCTTAAAGACAGCGAAATCAACGATTCCATGAACAAGATTACCTCCAATGTGAAGACGGTCCTTGGTTTAACCTTGAGAGGAGAGGAATAAACATGGCTAAGTTTCAACTGATTGATAATTCGGCTAGCATCGTCCCTGATAGTGACTTTTTCGATAAGATTGCCTTTGTTGCCCACAACTGCTATCAGGTCAAGACTAAAGATCATCAAGCCAACGTAGAATTCATTGGCCGTCTTTTGACAGGTGGCCATTTAGCCATGATTGAGCATTTCCGTTATCTCTTTAAGGTTTCTAAGGAAGCCTATGAAGGTTTTAAGGAACTTTATAACCGCTTCTATGACTTAGCTTTAGGAGTGGATGGCACTTATTATGTCTCCTGCTCGGTTAGACCTTTATTAGAAGCTAAAGACAGCCTCGAAAAGAAGCTTGATTTGCCTTTGATTTCTGCTCTTCCCCCGGATGTCAAGAATTTCGTCTTTAAAGGCTATCAGGATGAAAAAGGCGCTTCTTTAGCTGATATTGATAAAGAAAAAGGCAATTTGAAGCCTCTGGACTATGATAATCTTAAGTACGTCACCTATAATCTCATCACTGATCGAGGGGTAACCCATGAAATCGTCCGTCACCGCCTTTGCTCCTTTGCTCAGGAATCCACCAGATACTGCAACTATACCAAAGATAAGTTCTCTAATGAGCTCACTTTCATGAAGCCACTAAGATATGATGAATTCTCTGATATTTACAATCGCTATTACCAGGAAGTCAGCGATACTTACTTTGATTTGATTGCCAAAGGTGCTAAACCTGATGAAGCTAGAAGCGTCTTACCTAATTCCTTAAGGGCCTCAATTATGGTTACCTGCTCTTTGACTGAGTGGAAGCATATCTTTGAATTAAGATGCTCTGAATTCGCCCATCCTGACATCAGAAGGCTGATGTCTTTAGTCCGTGATGACATGAAAGATAAAAATATTTTATGAACAAAGATTTAAGAATCCCATTAGACTTAGCGAGTTTCTCCGGTGAGGAAGAGGAACTAGACCTTGATTTTGATTTAACCGATGATGAAAAAAGGGCTTTTCAGAATGTCCTCGACTTTAAAGAAATTGTCCTGAAAGGCTATCTCTCCGGCGCTGACAATCTCTATAAGCTTACTCTGACCTGCAAAGGCAGCGTCCTTCTTAGAGACGGTAATGACTTCAAGAGAAAAGATCTTTATAACCTTGATGATCAGGTTGACTTAACTATTGATCATATCGATGAAGAGAATTCCGATATTCATCCCGAACCCGATGGCTCTTATGACTTAAGAAGCTCATTGATTGCCTTGCTCTATGATGCCATTCCTAAGAATTACAGTGAGATTCCTTTAAAGAAAATCGTAACTGATGACTATACTCTTCTTTCTGAAGAAGAGAACGAAAGACAGAAGAATGCCGGCAATAATCCTTTTGCGGTCTTGGATTCCTTAAAGACCTCTAAGACTGAAAAGAAGCCCGCCAAGAAGACCTCTACCCCAAGCGGCTTAAAGAAAAAGACCGGTTCCTGTAAACCGGTTACTAAGAAGAAAAAGTCCACTAACAGCAAATAGAAAGTTAAAAACCTCGGCTTAATAAGCTGAGGCTTTTTTAGTATTTCCTTAAAGTCACCCACTTTAGACCATTTTTTTGCTTTAAGGGCTTCTTTTTAATAATTAAAGTAAAATATTGCCTTAAACAGCTGTATTATTATTCATTATTAATCTTTATTTATATGCTTAAAGAGCTTTAAAAATAAAAGAAAATACTGATTTATATTGCAAATAGTGGGTGATGGTGAGTATAATGTGGGTGAAAGTGGAAGAGTAACATGTTTTATGGACGCAAGGACTTAACCATCGATGATAAAGGAAGACTTGTTCTTCCTAGCCTCTACCGGAATGAATTCCAAGGTGGCATTTGCTTTGCCTGTTATGGCTTAGACACTTGCATTGAACTCTATCCGGAAGAAACCTATAAAGTTAAGGCTAACAAGATTACCTCTCTTAATGATTTCGATGAAACCGCTAGACGTGTAAAACGAACGTTCCTCTCCAACACTTTCGATGTTCAGATTGACTCGCATAACCGCATTCTTCTTCCTAAACCCTTAGTTGAAAAGACTAAGACGGGTAGGAAGGTTGTGGCCGTAGGAATGTACGATCATCTGGAAATCTGGGATAGTGAAACCTACGAAAAGCGATCGACTACCGAGGAAAAGAGTTTTCCTAGCGATGCCGATAAGCTGATAGGCAAAACTAATGACTGAATTCAACTACCATAATCCGGTGATGCTAAATGAAGTGCTCTCTTTTGTTCCCAGAGAAAAGAAAGTCACCTACATCGATATGACTTTGGGTCGGGCTGGCCATTCTTCCAAAATATTAGATATTCTCAAGAAGGGTTCTATCTTCTATGGTGTTGACCGTGATGAAGACGCCCTGGATTATTCTCGCAAAGCTCTTAAGCCTTTTGAAAAGAAATTCCAACTGAATTACCTTCATTCCTGCTTTGCCTCAAGTGTTCCTCTCTTAAAAGAAATGGGTGTCAAAGGCGCTGACTTCATCCTCTTCGATATCGGTGTCTCTTCACCTCAATTCGACGATCCTAAGCGTGGATTCAGCTATCGCTATGATGCTCCCTTGGATATGCGAATGAATCAAGAAGATGATTTGACTGCTGAAAAAATTATCAATACATATTCAGAAAGAGATCTTTGCCGGGTCTTCCGGGACTTAGGCGAATGCCACATCTATTATCCCGTCGTTAAGAAGATTATGAGAATCCGTGATGAGAAGCCAATCAAAACGACTTTCGAACTAGTCGATATAATCAAGCAATCCTTACCAAGCCATGAACTGAATGAGAAAGGTCATCCTGCTAAGCAGTTCTTCTTAGGGCTTAGATATGAAGTCAATCAGGAAATCCCTCAATTGAAGACCGGATTAGAAGAGGCGATTAAGTTCCTCAATCCTAAAGGACGTTTGGTAATAATAAGCTTCAATTCCGAAGAAGATAAGATTGTCAAAGACTTATTCAAAAAGTATACGAGAAGCCCTGTCAGCGATAAATACCATCCAATCCTAAATGAGAAGAAACCAGAATTTATCCCCTTAACAAAGAAGCCTTTAGTACCTACTGAAGAAGAGATAGCCGAGAACAACCGGTGCAAACCGTCAATTCTTCGGGCTCTAGAAAGGAAATAGCAACATGAAAGACCGCATCGAAAGAACTAAAACGAAAAAAGTAAGCCATCGTTTAACCAGAGCCTTTATCATTACCACTAGTATCTGCCTTGTTGGTTCCGCTTTGCTTTTCACTTCCATATCTTTGCTTAGCCAGGAGAACAAGAACATCAGTGAGAGAATTCAAACCTATACTGATGAAATCAATCTTCTAGATAATGATGATAATTCGGCTTTACAGAGTCATAAATAACTTTAAAAGACAACAGAAAAACTGTTTTGACAATAATTCGTTTGTCTATAAAAGGTAAACCGCATTTGTCCATTTTGCGGTTTATCAAACCCAACGAAAAACCCCTGTCTAAGGTATTGGCAGGGGTTTTCTTATTCGTATTAACTTAAACGGTCTAGTAATGACGGTAGCAGGCTTTAGTAGAGATATCAGTGGTGATGATCTTAACGAATTCATCCTCAGTGACAGTCTTGGAGTCTTTTTCGCCATGCAAACGATAAGTGACGGTCTTATCATTAGCTTCCTTAGAACCAATAACAATCGTGTAAGGAACCTTCATAGTCTGGGAATCATGGATCTTATAAGAAAGCTTCTCGTTGCGGTCATCGACCTTAGTACGGACACCGGCGTTATGAAGCAAGTCGTTGAGGGACTTAGCAAAGTCCATCTGAGCGGAATCATCAGAGGCAACCGGAAGAATTCTTAACTGCTCCGGAGCTAACCAAGTCGGGAAAGCACCCTTGAAGTTCTCGGTGATGATACCGACGAATCTTTCAATGGAACCGAAGATTGCTCTATGAAGCATGACAGGTTCCTTCTTGGAGCCGTCTTTATCAGTATAAGTCAGATGGAAACGGTGAGGTAACTGCATATCGAGCTGAATAGTACCGCACTGCCAGATACGATTGAGGGAATCCTTGAACTTGAAGTCAAGCTTAGGACCATAGAAGGCACCATCACCAGGATTGATAGTATAAGGAATGTTGTTCTCTTCAAGGCAAGCCTTAAGTTCAGCTTCAGCCTTGTTCCAAGTGGAAATCTTGCCGACATATTTATCTAAAGGACGGGTAGAAAGCTCAATATGGTACTGAAGATTGAAGAGAGAATAGACTTGGTTAAAAATCTTCAAAAGCTTTCTGACTTCTTCGCCAATCTGATCAAAGGCCAAAATAATATGAGCATCATCCTGAGTGAAGCAACGGACACGGAAAAGGCCATTTAAGGCGCCAGAGGCTTCATGACGGTGAACTAAGCCAAGTTCAGCATAACGGAGTGGCAATTCACGGTAAGAATGAAGGTCATTAGCATAAACAAGCATGGCACCAGGGCAGTTCATCGGTTTGATAGCATAAGGCTTGCCATCAATCTTGGTGATGTACATATTTTCCTTATACTCTCTCCAATGGCCAGAAGTCTCCCAAAGTTCACGGGAAAGGATCTGAGGAGTCTTAACAACCAAGTAGTTGTTATCCATCATCAGCTTCCACCAGAACTCCTCTAACTCATGACGGAGAATCATTCCGTTTGGTAACCAGAAAGGGAATCCAGGACCGTAATCAGAAATCATGAAAAGACCCATTTCCTTACCGATTTTCTTATGGTCGGACTCTTTTCTTTCAACCAGAAGCTTTAGATATGCATCCAAATCTGGCTGAGCGAAGAAAGCAGTGCCGTAGACTCTAGTCAAGGAATCGTTGTTCTTATCGGCTTGGAAGTAGCAGGAAGAAGTAGACATCAGCTTGATGGCTTTGATAGCACCAGTTGACTTCATATGCGGCCCAAGGCAAAGATCGGAATAATCACCCTGAGTATAGATGGAGAGTTTATCGCCCCTCTTAGCTAACTCATCAATATGGATGAGCTTATATTTCTGATCTTTGAAAATAGCCTTAGCTTCTTCGACGGTAACGTCTTTTCTGGTAATCGGAAGATTCTGAGAGATAATCTTCTTCATCTCATTTTCAATCTTGGGGAAATCGGCATCGGAAATAGGAGTATTGACTTTAACATCGTAATAGAAGCCTTCATCAGTAGCCGGACCATAGGCAAACTGAGCTTCCGGATACAAATGCTTGATAGCCTGAGCCATGACATGGGCGGCCGAATGTCTTAAGACATGTAGGGCATCAGGAGAATCCTTGGTGACAACTTCAAAAGCACAATCACCGGGAAGAATTTCATTCTTATCAAAAAGCTGACCATTAACCTTAGCACAGATCATCTTCTCGCCAAGCGAAAGAGCAATGGTCTTAGCTGCCTCTAAGGCAGTAATCCCATCCTTGACTTCTTTGACAGATTTGTCGGGTAAAATAAGTTTCATAATGAAATGTAAATCCTCTTTTCTTGTTATTTATCAAGCTCATGAAGAGCTAAACATCCAGCAGCAGCAATACCGACATCCTGATCAAAATGGGCATTCTTCAAGACAATTGGATTGAGGTGCCAGGAAGCAATAGCAGCATTGCTGACACGTTCCAAGTCTTTAAGGAAGATCTCCTGACTCTTCATAACACCGCCGGAAAGAGCATATTGCTGGCAGTTGAAGAGCAACTGAATATTAGCAAACCACATTCCTAGTTCCTTAAGCCAAATATCATAGATCTTTAAGGCTTTAGGATCATGGCCTCTGATCAAATCAAAGAATTGAGATCCACCAGTGATTTCTAAACCATTCATGTGGCAAAGACGGACGATGCCGTTACCGGAAAGAATGTATTCAGCTTCATAGAAATTATTCTGATATTCAATGATGACTCTTCCGCCTTCCATAGGAGAATCAATCATTTCTCCGTTATGGACGATGCCTAAGCCGATACCAGAAGATATAGTGACAAAAGCCGAATCTCTTAAACCTTTATTGACACCATAAAGAGCCTCAACTAAAGCCGAGCAATTGCCATCGTTAGCAATTTTGATTTTAGAATCAGGGAAATCTTTATGGAAGAGAGACTCGAAATCAAAACCGTTAGGAAGACCTAAGTTTCCGCAACGGCCGACAGCGTTATGAGAAACAGTACCGCAGATAGATAAGCCAATGCTAGGGATAGAAGTCAGCTTAGCAGTTGCTGAAACCTCTAAAATCAAAGATTTCATCTTTTCATAAAGCTTATAAC